>MDSZ01017859.1_pt1 | contig 17839 bp, 19 predicted proteins | sample 811201 | NCBI WGS metagenome assembly MDSZ01 (sample SAMN05326647, study PRJNA326480) | marine metagenome | isolation source: seawater | place: Indian Ocean: North | collected 2010
ACTTACCAACCCAAGACAGATTAGTTATAAACTTTTCATCAACCTTATCTGTTTTATATTTTTCCTTTAATTGTGATGAAGCCAATTCATACATACCATTTTCATCTGGAGTTTCTGGCCCAACTATAAACGCACTTCCTTGTGTATGTGAACAACCAACCCCAATTAACGTTTTTTGTTTATTCATATTCTCTCAAGAAACTCATCCTTTATTTTAATAATATTTGAGGATTTTAATCCATGATAATCCCAATTGTCTTGTCTACCACCATAACGATAAATGTATTCTGATTTTAAACCCAATCGTTTTACTTTTGTATTTATGCCATAATCAGAAATAAGTTCTAATATATAACTCCCTAAACCACCTGGTAAAAAATGTTCCTCTAAAGTTATTATTTTCTTATCTTTTATTTTTTCTACTAAAGAAAGCTCATGACAAGGAATTGTATGTAAATCAATCACACCAACTTTATTATCACTATAATCTAATGCCTCATTAACCATAACACCCGTTGAGATAAAATAACCATCAGTACCTTCTTCTAAAACGTTAAATCCATAAGAGAAATCATCTAAATCATCATACATAATTGGAGTAATGTGTCTATCTAATCTAACATAATTTGGTAAAACCAATTTCCGAGATGTTCTTGCAACTCTTTTTGCCATATGAGTATCTGAAACACTATATATTGTCATATTTGGTAAAACTCTCATGATGGAAATATCCTCTAACATATGATGTGTAGGGCCTGAATCATCATAACTATAACCACTACCAACCCCAACAATTGTAATTGGTAATCCCATCACACCTTGAGAAACTCTTATTTGTTCATAACACCTCATAATCATAAATGTAGAGATTGCATATACAAATACCTTTTTACCTTCTTTTGCTAATCCAGAGGCAAGTAAAATTGCCTGTTGTTCTGCTATACCCACATTGAAAAACCGATGTGGAAAATCTCTTCTTACTTTATCAAAAACAGGTGCACCTTGATCTGCCACCACTATAACGATATCACTATCTTCTTTCATCATTTCATACACTTCTGTAAAAAATGCATCTCTTTGACTATATCTTTGTTGTAAAATAGTACTCTTAGTATCTTTACCCATTTTTTAAACTCCTTTGTAAGTCTTTTCTTGATGCTTCTACATCTTCATCTTTGATTGGTGTTCCACCATGCCACAATGGTTTATATGACAGATAATCAATACCTTTTCCTTTTACAGTATCTGCTATAATCACTAAAGGTTTATCACTTCTTCTAGCCCTTACATACTTGAATACACGTTGTAATTCTTTCAAATTGTGTCCATCAACTCGTTTAACTTCCCAACCAAATGATTTCCATTTATCTTCAATTGGTTCCAACTTAACAATATTTTCTGTAAAGTCAAGAGTACATTGTGAGTTCCTATCTACAATAGCAACTAAATTATTTAATCTATGATGTGATGCAAACATTGCAGTTTCCCATACAGAACCCTCATATAGTTCCCCATCACCCAACAAACAATAAGTCAAATACAATTCTGTATTAAGTTTTGCACTTAACGCAATACCAGAGGCCAATCCAAATCCGTGTCCAAGTGAACCTGCAGATATTTCTGCACCTGGTACATCACTTTGTAAATGAACTCCAAATATTCCATCTTGTTGTGCAAACTTATCCATTTCTTTTTTATCAAAATAACCTCTGTCTGCTAAAATAGTATAAAAAATAGGACTTGCCTGAGCCTTACTCAATATAAATCTGTCCCTTCCATTCCATTGTGGATTTTTAGGATTATGATTAACATATCCACCATAAAACAATAAAGTCATTATATCTGCACAAGAAAGACACGAAGTAACGTGACCATCACCTGCCTTAATACACATTTCAAACATATCTTGTATGATTTGATTTCGTTTTTTCTTTAGAAATTTCTTATTCATAACAATTCCTTTATAAAAGTTTGTTCTGTTAAATTTGGCTGTATTGTTAGTCTACACCAGTTCTCTCTAACATCATGTGGAATAGAACAATATTTAGTCAATACTCTATTTTTTTCAAATACTTGTTTAGTTTTTAGATTATCATCTTTTGTATTAAAATGTATCCAATTACAATTAGAATCTATAACATCATAACCACTTAACATTGAAACTATTTTATTCTTTTCTTTTTTTACGTTCTTTATATAAATATCAACTAAATCATAGTTATTCAATAAAAAATCACAATACTTCATAGACACTCCTGTAATCTCATACATATGCCTAAATTTACTTATCAACTCAATATTATTTTCATGTGAAATCACACAACCAACTCTACATCCTGCTGCTCCAAATCCTTTTGAGAAAGTTCTTGTAACAATTAAATTAGGATATTCGTGAATGTATTTTAACACACTATCTTTATCGGTAAATTCTATGTATGCCTCATCAATTAATACAGGTACATCTTGTTCTAATAATATTCGTATTTCATCGAAAGGTTTATACTCTCCCATTGGACTATTTGGATTTGCCAAAATAACTAAATCTGTATCGTGTGTAATATTGGACAATATCTTTTCCATAGATATAGTGTAATCCTTTTCGTGTGGTATTCCAAAGTATTCACATTGATACAATTCACTATACACTTTGTACATTGGGAATGATGGATTTGAAGTTACAACTCTACCACCATCTGTAAACGTTTCAAAAACAGACTTTATTCCTATATCAGAACCAGCACTTAAAAATATTTGGTTGGTTTGTACTCCATACCACATTGCGAGTTTAAATTTAAATTCTTCAGTATTTGGATAGTAAAAAAAATCTTCTTGAGTAATCGTTTGTAAAAAATTTTTAAAATTAGGTATTGGATAGGCCCTTTCACTTTGATTTAATACAAAATCATACTTAGATTTATCATCCGTATCAAACTTTCTTTTTACACCTTTTAAGTGATGTTTCATATTTTTACTCGTGTTCCTTTTTTAATATCAGAATCAGGATCTACTTGTAAATAAGTTAACATCGGTGTTATTTCTTTATAAGAGCAATTTAGACAATGAGAAGTAGGATTATTTGTTTCACAACCTTTTTTTACATTTTGATAATCTTCCATCTCTCTTATCTCATCAATCGTATTTAAGAATAAATTACCAAATGGTTTTGCACCTGTATTCATACAACACATTTTAACGTCTCCTTCAACTGTAGCATATAATCCATTTTGAACCCAATAACAATCAGGAAAATCCCATTTGGATTTACCCATAATTTGTTCACTCCAATTCTCTTTCAAATATTGTAAATCTTCTTCTTTATATCCTGATGTAGCAATGTTATCTGCCATCAACTCATCACCACTCCAAATAGTCGCGATGTTTAATCTCAAATCACCCAAGTTATGTTCTTTTCGTAAATTATCTACCTTTTCTATATCATCTATATTGTAAGCATTCACTACATAATTTACCACCACATCACAATCATATCTATCGACTGATTTGAATTGTTCTAAGAATTTTAACAACCTACTCCATTTAGCAGGTGCTCTATCTCGTTCATAACTTTCACCCCAACCATCAATTGAAAAATATAACATATCAATGTACTTCAAACTCTCACAAAATTTCTTATTAATATTATATTGACAGTTAGTTGCCACGATTAAAAAACAATCGGGAAATGTTTCTTTGAACATTCTACATACTTCATCAAATTGTGGATGTAACATTGGTTCACCCATTCCCATAAGTTTTGCTTCTTCTATTGGATGATGTTTTATACCATCAAGTAACTTACCCCAATCTTCTAAACTCATGTGTTTAAGTGGGCCTATCACCTCATCACGATTACAAAAACTACAGTCTAAATTACAATAGTTCGTTGTTTCTAAATAAGCATATGTAATTGGTTTACCCATTCAAATAACTCTCTAAATATTCTGGTGTTCCTAATTCATATATTTCATCAACCATACCGATACCTATTTTCTTTCCATCTTTGATTGCCCAATTGTAAACTGGTGCCACATAAAACTCTCCGTTAGTTCTACTATTCTGTTCAATCATTTGTTCTGCATATTTTACGAAATCACTACCCTTTTTCCAATAGTAATATCCTGCAGTTGCATTATTTGATATAACTTTCTTTTCTGCAACTTCTTTTACGTAGCCATCTTGACCACATCTAGCGTAACTCCAATCTGTACTATCCCCATAAAAACAAGGAATAAATCCATCACAATGTTTTGCCAATCCCCACATTTTTTCTGAATTATAATCTATCATTTGGTCGGTGTTTAAACTTAACATTGGTGTATCGTTATTGATTAAGTCTTTTGCTGTCAGTATTGTTTGTGCTGCTCCCTCAGTAACATCATCTAATATCACAACATCATATGCACTATGACCAATGACGTTTTCAAATTCTGTAAAATCATACTTATCAAAATCTTCTTGTAAACAAATCAAAACAAACAAATAATCTGTATTAAACTCTATACCTAAGTTCTCAATCACTCTATGTACCATTGGTTTTCCATTTACATCAATAAATGGTTTTTTATCCGTATATCCTTGTTCTTCAAATCGTGAACCACGACCTGCCATTGGAATCACTATATTAAATTGTTGTCTTGTCTTTTTCATTATAACTTTATAAACTTATCACTTTTTCTAATCATCTCTATTACGGATGTTTCTAAATCAAAAAATGATTCTAATAAACTTTCAATTGCTTGAAAGTCTTCTCTTATATGGTATTTTCCTGGATCATTAGGATAATCTCGGAACTTTCCATAAAATATATTAAAGATTTCATCGTTATTTTTATTCAAATGAATACCCCCCTCAACTTCTTCAAATCTTCTGCTAATTATTCGTTTGATATAATCCGAACACATTATCTTTTGATTATTGTCACTTGCAACATTAGTTTTATAAATCTCTTTCACTACAGACCAATTTTTATCTCTTTTACTCATCCACGTAATGAGAGCAGGTTTAGATAAATCTTCTACATTTATAAAATAAACATTTTCCAACTCATATAATTCAACTAAATTAAAAGTAAAATTAGATGTCCACTTACCTAAACGTGCATGTTCGCTGATGTGTTTTAAATCAAATCTTTCAAAATATTTATGTATCGCCTCTTCTGGTGATTCATACTCTACAAGTTCATATATATTAGAATCTAACTTCAAACTTTCTAAATCTTGTAAATTTCCAGACACCCACTTTTCATAAGGAGACCTAAGTGGGATGATAAATGTAAAATCAGTATTTAGAACATTTTGTTCAATCACTTCAAACGTTTCAGGATGGTTGTCTAAAACAGTATGTAATGAACAACTTCCTTGTTTCGGTGCATAGACTATTCCTATATTAGAATCCTTACTTCTAAGAACTTTTATATTTAACTTTTCGTATTTACTCATTGATAATTCCATAAAATTTAGTTAACATCCTGTTAATACTCTCACATTTGTATAAAAGATTTTGATTATGTTCTAATACATCTCTATTTTCAATTATTAAATTTATTAAAGTTTCCGTTGGTGTTTTCATTATCTTATGAATTTGCTGAATATTCATATTCCATTTTTTTAGCATATGAGTTTCTGCATCATAACTCTCATCAACTAACCAATCATACGATTTATAACCATATTCTTTAAATCTCTGAATAGTTTTTGGTTCACCAAACCATACAAGAGGATGAAAATGTAAAACAGGATTAAATGTAGACATATTTATAAAAGTTTTGGTTATTTGATCTGATGCTGATGTAGAAACCCAAGAGAAAAATGTTTTCTTATACACATCAAATGGAATAGCCTCATTTGGTGGATGTGCTCCCTCTCTTACACCATACTTTCTTTCATACTCACTTGCAATAAAAGGTACTTGTTTCTGAATATTTTCTATAATTTCATCATCTTTAAGTCCTTCAATTTCCAATATATCAGAACCATTTGTAATCTCATTATTATTAATTCTGGTCTGACTTTTAATCCATTCAGTTTTACCTCTATAAAATTCATTTATATAATCACTTTGAAAAAAAGTATGGTCTATCAACGAATCATCAATATAATTATTTTGTGCCAAAAAATACAACATACAATCTCTGTATGGATGTGTTGTTCTACTTATACGTAATAATTTTTTGTCAGCCTTTTTTATATTTTCAATATATTCATCAAAAGTATAATCTTGAAACCCACCACGAGGTATGTGTTTAAATGCCTGAAATTCTGTAGCATTATCATAAATTACATTTACAAATTTATTTTTAAAAGAATAATTTTCTAAATATGAATATCCATTTAAATTACTACTTAAAATTATTAAAGAATTACTTGGTAAGTCATATTCTGTTAAAACCGTTTCAAACATCTCATAATGAGAATTAAATTTATCATGTTCGAAAAGTCTTTTTGAAAAATCATCAGCTTCATATCCATAGTACAAAAATATAAAAAAAGTACCATTTCTCATTTTTTCTAAAATATTTTTATCTTGAAATAAATCATCAAAAAACTTTTCTTTTATACTCTCTAATGGACGAGGACTCTCTGTACATGCATGCATCTCCATTTCAAGGATGACCTTTTTATCACTCTTCATTGCATCTTCAAATGGAACTTGTATGACTTCTTTATAATTTCTTAAAAATTTAATAAACTCCAAATCATGAAAATAATTTCTCTTACTTCGTACACCTTGTATTTTATAAAATTGAGAATTTAACAATTGTGCAGAAAAGAAATTACCTCGATGACAAACGTGTGCAGGATCACCTGATAATTTACCACCATCATGTCTTTCTCCACCCTCGTTAGAAAAATCTCTTGTGTAGGTTGTAAAACAACACTCATCAATTATTTTTTTTGTCATTTCAATATAATTCATAAAAGTCTCCTTACGTATTTTAAAACTTCACGTGAACTTGGCATTCCTTTTTCAATATCTTCAGAATACACAACTTCTCTTCTTCCTGTATAAATAGGATTATTCCAAGTAATTTTTGAAATATCTAAAAGTGAAATAGTATCATATGCCCCTATTTCTTTTGTACCTACTTCATTCATATTATTTACAATCCATTCTGTAGCCACATCAATATCTATATAATTATATTCACTATGAATATCTACGTAAATTTTATTGTGATTAATTAAATCAAACAGAGCTCCTTTATCCAATCCCTTACCGTATAATGCACCCAATCTTACAATTAAAGTATTTTTTTTACTTTGTACTAAAACCTCAGAAGCTCTTTTGTGAGAACCATAAGGAGTGTTCGTGTCGTTTTTCGCAGATAATGTACTAATATGAATGAATTTTTTATATTTCCATTTATAAAATAACTCGGAAGTTTTTACAATTGTTTCAATCACATCATCAACAGGATAATTAAGAGCCCAAAACCTTTTTGATGGCATTAATGTATTTATTAAAAAATCATAATCTATTAATTTATACTCGTTATAATTTTCTCTCGTTACTTCAAACACTTCATAGTTAAGTTTTTGAAAGTTTCTACAAAGTGATTTTCCAACAAAACCATTAGAACCAACTATGGCAACTTTCATTATAATAATTCCTCGTGTATGATTGGTGGATTACTTTCATCCCACAACTCACTTAAAAAACTTACCGCTGTACAATCAGTTACCGCATGAAACACGTGTGAAACTCCCTTTGGTACATATATACACGTTCCCTTTGACATATAAATACTTTTCTTATCATCTTTTGTACCTGATACTGAAACTCCCTCACCAGATGTTAACAACATATACTCGTGAAAATGTGGATGATAGTGATTACCTCTTTGTATACCTTTGTTGTAAAACATAAAATTAAATTCCTTTAATGTATGTTCAGGCACCCAATTAAAAATACCACCTCGTCCATCTTTTAAAGTATCTTCATAAATTCTTGGTTTTAACTCTATTACATGCTTCATGTTAACTCCTATCTCGTTTAGCCAATATTGGATTATCAATTGGCCAATCAATATTTAATCTATCATCATCCCAATGTAAAACAATTTGTTCATGTGGTTCCACATACTCTCCATCATAAGACATCATATAATGAAACAAACACTCATCACTTAAACACAAATGACCATTAACAAATCCAGGTGGTACTAAAACACCAAAATGATTTTTATCATTTAATAAATAAGTTTCAGTCTGTAAATATGTTTTAGAATCTTCTCTTACATCTGCAATAACAAAATAAACTTCACCATAAGGACAACTAAGATACTTCCAAGTTTTTGTATCACCATGTAATCCCCTTAAAACATTCTTTGTTGATTTGGCAAACTTAGATAATCTAAACTCCATATCATTTGGTAAAATATTTTCTTTTTCCCAAATAGTCCAAATATCACCACGATAATCAGTAAATGGTTCTGGTTGAAATATTTTTATTTCATTAAACTTTTCAGATTGTATTTTATTTAAATCAAATTTCATCACATATCAATTCCGTAACTTAATGGAAACGCATTTCTATATCGTGAACTTTCTTGTGGTACAATCATTTTATATGCCTGTATTAATTCTCTTATACCATAATCCAAACTATAACTCGGTTTCCAACCAGTTGACTCTACTTTTTTATTACTTACAACATAATTTCTTTTATCTGGATCTACAAAATAATCTGAATGGGTTATAGATATATTTGGTATGTGTTTTTGTATTCTTTCAACCAATTCTTGTTTATTTATATTTGTATCAGATAACCCAACATTAAATATCTCACTTTGATGTTTATCATAATTTTCAATCATAAATTCAAATACAGAACTAACGTCTTGAATATGAATAAAATTTCTAACAAATTTATGTTCAAACAAAGTAATATATTTATCAGTTAATAATTTATATACAAATTCATTTACCAATAAGTCTAATCTCATACGACTTGATACTCCAAACACCGTAGCCAGTCTAAATATAATTCCATTCGTATGGTGTTTAATATAATCCTCTGCATCACATTTAGTTACTCCATAATGACTAATTGGTGTTAAAGAATTTGTTTCATCTACCATACCATCTACTCTACTTCCATAACCACTATTAGTGTTTGGAAATAGTATCATTTGGTTATTAGAAATATTATCCACCACATCCTTAATTTGATGATAATTTACATCTGTTGCCAACTTTTTATCATTTTCACAGCTAGGGAACCCAACTAATGCGGCCAATGGTATAATCACATCATGTCTACTAACTTGTTGAACTAATAGTTTGTAATCACGTACATCTCCATATATAAAATTAAATCTTTTATTTCCACACACGTCAAGTAACGAGGTTTGATTATACATTAAATTATCCACAACCGTTACATTGTGATTTTTTAATAATCTTCTAACAATGACAGAACCTAAATATCCTGCACCACCTGTAATTAAAATATTCATTTTTCTTTCCTAAAATTTGGAATTAATGTTCCTAATTCATTTGAATCAACTGAATCAAATAATTCAGTAATAAAACTTCTATTATTATGTTCCTTTGCATATTCTAAAAATAATTTATGATTGTGAACTAATATATCCTCCATAGACCAATACCACTCATGTATTTCTTTCTTTGTCATTTTACCAATTCTAATAATTTCATTTTCAATTAAACTAAATCGTTTTTTTGGATTTTTGTGATTATCATAACTTTCATCTATAAAGGGATGAAATGTTTTAAATCCAAATTCTCTCATATATTGTAAAGAATTTGTACTCCCAACTAAAATAAATGGTTGAAAATATGCAATTGGTTTCCAAGATTTTTCTGAAACATAACCAGTTGGTGCCTCAAACCTTGTTTCCGTAACAATACTACAATAACTATCCATATAAGGTTTACAATTTTCAAAACCATATCCATGATTTAACCCGTCTCTACCATCCATTGCAAGTGGATAATCTACAATTTTAGTTTTCATATCTTTTAATTCTTGAAATGAAGGCCTATACATTTTATATTTTTCTTTAGAAACCAAGTTATTTAACTCATAAAATGATGGATCTAACTTAAAAGTGAAACTGACTAAATTATTTTCTATTAAATTATTATATTGTAATACACATAATACAGCCTGTCGATAAGACCTCATTCTTCTATTCAAACTCAAAAAATTACTTTTTCTTTCTTTACGTTTTGAATCTTTAAAATCTGATAGTGTCATAGCAGAATTTTTATGTTCACTATATTGTGCACCAATACCAAACACACCACTATCCATTCCATTTAATATACAAAAAACTTCATGTGCCTTTTCAAATAAAGAATGATTATACACTATGACATCATAACGAGAAACTTCGTCATTATCTATACACCATTGTTCATATCGTTGTTTCAGTAAAAAATCATTAACAGCAACAAGTCCGTTATAAAAATCAAAACGAACCATCTCTTTATGTAGTCCAATCATTTCGTCATCAGTTAAAAATGCCTCTTGTATTAAACCATAAAAAAGTTTTAATCTTCCCTCACGTATGTACTTGACTGCAGTATCACTAAAATAAGACATTGAACTACCATAAGATTTATTCCACATTACATCTGTACCGAGTGACCTATCTGGATTACCAAATCCTTCTATTGGAAATATTCCCAAACAACCTTTAGTATCTTTAAACTTGATTGGTATTTCATCAATACTATATCGTTCAACATTATCAACAGGTGTATTAATATCACTTGGATAAACTGGAGGTTCAAACCCAAACCGACTTCTAAATCCAGTTGGATTAAATTCTGGATAAAAATATTCTATCCAATCTTCAGATATACCATTACAAACAAAGTTATTGTCTATCATCCTATCGTAAAAAATTCTAGCCATTTAATCTATTCTCCAACACCTTACTCATTTCTTTGGCCCAAAGTTCGTGTCCTAATTCACTTGGATGTCCACCTCTATCTTGAAATAAATTTTTTTTAGTTCCTGGTAGTTCATCATAATCAGAAGATATATTTGTTCCAATATTTTCAACAGGAGAGATTCTACCAAATAAAAAGTTTTTAAAAGAAATATTGTAAAAATTTGTATCTCTTATCTCAAAATATTTTTTAGTTGTTTCTTTCATATTTGTATCTAAATCGTAATGTAAATATTTATTTTGTTTTTCTAATTTTTTGTATAAGTTTTTACTAAAATAATCTCCAAAGGTGTTTTGTTTTAGTTGATGTTCTTTTGGTGTTTGATGATAAAATGCATCAAAAAATAAATGATTGACTTTTAAATTCTTTAGAAAACTATGTAAGTATAAATTATGGTGTATATATCTCGTAATATATTCAATATCATTCCAAAAATATAATACATAGGTTTTATAAAACTGTTCAAGTAATTTTGCAGCGTGTTTCGGAGCAATGTCATCAAAATATTGTTCTCCTTGAGCTGGAGCGAATGTTTCCCATGTACCAAAACCCCCACGTAGTTTTTCAGGATCACCATCTCCTATATAAAAGTCTTTTCTCTCTGGTGAAGACCATCCTACAATTACAAAAACTTCACTTGGTTTATGGGTTTTTAGTAATTTTAAGACATTTTCACAAACACGTTTCACAATTGAATCATTAGAACTACCAGCGTGTGCTGAATTAATTACGTCTATACCTAACTCTTTACCAAGTTTATATGGCCAAACTTTTGGTAACCTGTATGCATCATTATCTTTTTCTTGAATATTAGTAATACCAAGCCTTTCAAGTTTAGGATCCATCAAATCACCAGCAGTCCAGCTATCCCCATCACATAAAATTAATTTTGTCACTTAAATATATCCTCTTTTATGTTTTGACCTTTTGAAAAATCATTAATAAAAATTTCACTACGAGTTAAATTATATTTCTTGATAACAATTTTTATAAATTCAATTTGTTGTTTTGTTAAATTAGTAAATGATTCTATGGTAAAATCAGGTGTCTCTAATAATTTATTTGCATGTCCATATTGTGAACCACCAAATGCCTTTCCACGATACGGGCCTGATAATCTAACTGTTGAGGTATTAATCATTAGTTTTTTCATATAACCATCTAAAGTCTTTTTTTGAGTTTGAGTAGATTTATTTAATATAACTGGTAAATGTATATTACTTTTTTTTAGTTCAAGTGGATTCCAATACATGGATTCTACCCTCTGATTATAAGTATTAATCATATTATAAATAGACCAATTTAAAATTGTAAAGTGAGAAACATTATCAGAATTAGTTGCAACCGCTCTTCCATCATCTGTCAACCACATAAAATTACACCTACCAGATATATTTTTTGGTTGTTCAGACTCAAACACTTTCCAATCAATAGGATATGCATGTAACAGATTTTCCAAATCTTCAGTTGAATTTTGTATTATATTTTCATAGTCATGAATATAAAACTTATCAAATCGTCTTGTAACATAATTGTCTTCTTCCACAAGACTTGGTGTTGGGCCTTGTAGTAAACTTTTTTTAAATAATTCTGTATCAATCATAAATATTTTTATATTTTATAACCTCATCAGTACAAATCCCCGCAACTTCCACATCAGGTTTTTTATCTGGTAAAACAGATATAGAGTTCTTAGTTAATTCTTTACCTGGATATGTCCATAAATAACCCTTAGATGTTAGTGTAACGTCATCCTCTTGGTGCCAAAAACAATGTATGTTTTTATTGTGAATCATATTATCAAGTGCATGTATATTTTTTGCATGACACCAAAACTTTGGATTTTCTAAGTAATCTTCCTCAACATGATATTGTGGTTTATCATGTCCTAACCAATAACCACCATCTCCAAAACACCAAACATCAATCTCTACATCAAATCCCTTTAGTAATGCCTTTTGAATGTATTCGGGATGATTTTCAAAAGGAGATGTACCATTTAAATTTCCTCTATGTGATATTAATATCATAACTCCTACACGTGTCGTGGGCCTCTAAAACCAACTTCAGGATCATAATTAAAATATGCCTCTTTATACCCATCAGTTGTTGCCTTTGCAACTCTTTTGTGCCAATCCTCTACTATTCTTTTGTTAGCATCATAAAGTGCCTTATAAAATTCTTCATCCGATAACTCTGTAAAATTACAAGTCATTCTATCAGAATTTTGATATTTTTCATAAAAGTCTGCAGGGCCTTTTAATAATCCCTTTTCAACCGCATGGTGGTATAATGGCGTGCCTGGATAAGGTGTTACTGGTTTAATTGACCGTAAATGATGAGTACTATTATACTTCATGAGAAACTCTACACCCTTTTCAAGTGATTCTAATGTATCACCTATATTACCCCAAATAATATTTAAACCAGGAAATATACCAACTTCTTTACATGCTTCAACTGCATCATATGCATCTTGTACTGTTTGTTGTTTTGTAATATTATCGATAACGGTTTGGTCTAAAGATTCTATTCCAAGATTTATGGCAGTCATTCCAGCATCTATTGCTGTAGTTAATGCCTCTACGGTACAGGCTGGTGTAGTACCATGACAATTCCAAGTTACTCCTAAATCTGCCTTTTTCATTGCCTTTGAAAATCTAATTAATGCCTTTTCATTAATTCCAATATTTTCATCAACAAAATCAATATGGTCTACTTTATACTTATCTCTCAATATCTTAATTTCTTCAAAAACATTTTCAAAACTCCGTAATCTGTAACTGTCATAAAGTCTAAAACAAAAATTACAATTTTGTGGACAACCTCTTGAATATAAAACTGGAAAACATCTTGCTGTGTGTTTTGCCGATTCGTGTTTATAAAGAATATATGCATCCATTGGAAATAAATCCCAAGCAGGAAATGGTAAATCATCTACAGGTCGAATCAATGGTGAATCAGGATTTTTATGTAGTGTCCCATCGTGTTTCATAAATGATATTCCGGGCGAATCTGTAGTATCTAAATTGTTTTCTAATCTTCTTAATAATTCTCTCCATGAAGTTTCCCCCTCACCATGAACAATATAATCCGCCTTAGTTTGTTCTAAAAAATATTCAGGACATGCACTTGGGCCATTTGAACCTAAAACTACAGTTGGTTTATTTTTAGATTTCTGTATATACTTACAAACTTCAATTGATTTTTTAAACATTTGATATCCGTAAATACCCACACCTATCACATCATATGGTTCATTTTCATCAAGATAAGTTTGAATTTCATGATCCTCAAAATGATAGAGTTCTTGATTCCAAATTTCAACTTCATGTCCATCTTGTCTTGCAACGGCAGCTATATATGCAACTCCCATAGGAAAAATGTTCAAATGTGCCAAATGGTCTATTGTTATTAATAATATTCTCATAATTTCAATAATCTTTCTACTTTTTTAACATCACTTGGTATATCTACAGACCACCCAACATCGGATACTTCTACTATTTTAACATTATGACCAATTTCTAAAAACCTTAAAATCTCAACATCCTCTATCCACTCTAATTTACTCTTTCCATTTACTATCCCATAGTGATAAAATTTGGTCAAATCTTCCTTGTTGAATGCATAAACTGCTACATGACTATACCCATACATAAATTCATCATTTTTATTACCAGGAATACCACTCCGTGAAGTGTATAATAAATTGTTTTTTTCATCAAAAACAAATTTAACAATATTTTTATCATCAAACACTTCTCTTGAATCAAATCTACTAACAGCGGTAATCATAGAATTTGGAAACTTTTTCTTCTCCTCTATAACCTTCAAAATAGTATTAGGACTTACCATAGGTTCATCACCTTGAACGTTTACAATTATATCACTATCCAATTGTAAAGATGCCTCTGCCACTCTATCTGTTCCAGTAAGACAACTACTTGAAGTTAATATGACGTTATAGTCATAATTAGAAACCAAGTCAGAGATTATTCCACTTTCTGTTGCTATATAAACATTTTCTTTCCCAACAGCCTTTGTTGCTTGTTGTGCAACTCTAATTACCATTGGTATCCCATCAATTTCAACTATTGGTTTACCTGGAAATCGTGTTGATTTATATCTTGCTGGAATCACAACCGATACGGTCTTATCCTCAATATTAGACTCAAAAAAATCATTTGAATTTACTGACTTGTCATCTATAAATAAATCTGCATCATGTAGTTTAAATTGTAACTCATGATATTTACAACCCCATTTTTTTAATTGTTGTTCTGTAATTGGACGATAATACTCTTCTCCTCTACCACTCTTTAATCCACGAGCTGTCATATAAACAATCGTATGACCTTTATCATATAATGAGTTTATCTTATCTATTCTATTTGTGTATGGTTTCCTATCAATTACATCACCAATTTCTTTACAGATAGTACCATCTATATCTACAACGTATTTCACTAATACCACTCTTTTTTATATTTTAACAAATGATTACCATTACCACTTTCATCAAATACTTTAAAATTTGTTTTCTTTTCAAAATTAGATTTAAATAGTGTTTTATCATCTTTTTTTATTTCTAAATAAGAAATATCACCAAAAAAATTATTTCTAAACTCATCGTCTGGTTCATTAAAACCATTACCACACCCAACCCACAAATAAGAGTATTTATAATCATCTACTAAATCTCCATCAAAATCAATTGTTGATGATTGAGTATCTGTAATTAAACTAATTTGTTTGTTTTTATTATCACATATAAAACGACACCAAATATTTTCAATATCTAAAGGAAATTGTTTTTCATATATTCCATTTTGTGTCCAAACCGACGCAGATAAATAATCATTATAAACACGAATACCCAAATGTTTTCCGTTCATCATAATTACTCCACAATCCTTGTCTTTACATTCTTTTATATCTATAGTGAATCTAACTCTAAATTCAAACGTATCAGATAAATACAAATTATTTGGTGGTAAGGTACTTAATCCGTTCTTGTTGTCTGGTGGTAAGAAATAAATATTATTTTTGTCTAATCTCATAGTTTAATCTCCAAACAATCTTGATAAAATTCCTCTAATTCAGGAAATATTTTACAAAAATCTGTACCTCTTCTTTTATCATGTTCTTGGAAATATTTACCAAAGTTATATCTATGATTCATTACTTGACTATCCTTTTGTGGCCACGTTGCAACTCTCCAATCCCATATTCTTTTAATTTTTTGTACCTCAATATCTGAATATCCAACATACTTATGTTCAAACGAAGGAACTGCAAGATAATCTGTTAATTGTGCTTGTTTAAAAATATTGTTTGTCCATTTATCTGGCAAAACTTGTACGGTTTGATGTTCTGGATGTCGTAAATAACTTGAATCCAAAAATACTGCAGACTTCCAATATCTATCTTGAGAACCATATTTTTGTTTTAAATCATAAACACCATTTATTAACTTATGATAATTAGGAACGGAAAGTGCATTATATGTTGACATGATGGTTAGATTTACTCGTGGACACTTTTCTAATATTTTGTTCATATTGTCCCAAAAACGATTAAATTCCAAACCATTTCTTATATACTCTGATTGTTCTCCCCAAGTATCAACTGAAGTAAAAACAATAAATTCTTTTACCTTTTCTTTGTCCTCAATTTTTTGTATCTTTTCTATAAATCTATTAATTAACTCATCAGGTACTCCCAAATTACTATTAATTGCCAATTGTAAATCTTTATTTGGGTTAGGTTCATCAATGATATAGTCCATCACACCCCAAGTATCCTTTGATAGTAATGGTTCACCACCTGTGATTCTAAAAGTATGTAAATCTCGATATAGTTCTGGCCACCACTTCCAAAATGCCTCAACATATGGATTATAATCTCTATGTGGTATGGGCATTTTATCCTCTCGTTTTAACCAATCATTATCATTGAATTTATCTGTAGTGGGATAGCCACCATGTTTATTAATTTCTTCCATCCAAGTAGAAGAATATGCAGGCCCACAATAACTACATTTAAAGTTACAGGCATTTGAGAATGCCACCTCCACATATCTTGGATTGAAATCCTCTCTCCAATTTGATTGAGTTATTTCATCAAAATGTGGTAATGACCAACTCTCAGAAGACTTAAAAACTCTATCTGAAAATCTATCTGAATTATCTTCTACATTCCAACAATAATCACACTCGACTGGTCGTTTACCCGTTAACATTTCATGTCTTCGTGTTTTTTTATATCGTGTATTGTGTAGAGCACTTGGATTTCTTGTAATTTCTTTTAAATTGATTTTATGTGTTCTTGGGTGGTGACAGCTATGATTATGTCCAGATTGCAATTGAAGTGTTACTTGTGTCCATTTTGCTAAACACATACCAGAACCTACTTCATCAAGTTTTTCTTTATTCTTTATATAAAAAGGATTATCTTTGGTTACATCTGTCATGAAAGTTTCTCATTTAGTGTTTTTAAAAATAAGTTTTTAAATTTAGAAGTTTCTTCTTTATTCCATAGAAGAGCTAAAGTTGGAAATAATTGATGTCGTTTTAAACTTTTTTGCCCGATTGTTATTGGCTTTGTGTGAGGTGTTATAATAACTTCCTTCTCATCTTGAACACCACCTACTACAATAACATCTATAAATTCTTTTACAAAAGATTCAAAATCTTTTTTCTTTGTTAATGGTAAAACTTTATTAATTAAAAATTCTTTTTCTTCTTCCATCATATAATTTTGTTGAGACCATATATCCCTTATACCTCTTGGAGCAAGACTACTACTAGCGTTAAGGTTTACTCTATTGATTAACATTAATATAAGTAAACTTAAAGCAATAAATTTTTCTTCATCAGTACCATTATCGATAAAACATAATAAAATACCTGCAA
>MDSZ01051860.1_pt1 | contig 17839 bp, 21 predicted proteins | sample 811201 | NCBI WGS metagenome assembly MDSZ01 (sample SAMN05326647, study PRJNA326480) | marine metagenome | isolation source: seawater | place: Indian Ocean: North | collected 2010
AATAATAAAACATGCAACTCCTGGTTTAAAATCAAAGACCCTGTGTATTTACCTATATTTTATAAATTACTATAAAGTATGTGTAATTTTTATGTATACTATTATTAATATGGTAATTAAAACGAGAAGAAATATATCCGGTGGTGGAAAACGAACAAAAAAACGATTAAGAGGAGGTAGTAAGATGTTTGGTAGTGTTGCTCCAAAAGTTCCTAAGAACCTTTTTGACTCTGGTGTTGTTCCTGTTAAAAATCCTAATGAGGCTATGGATTATATTATAAGACGGTTCAAAGTATACATGGTAGAAATTTTAGATCCTCCTAAAAAAGGGCGGACATCGGACGAACATGGCAAAAAATTGGCAGAGCACATAAAAAAATTTGCAGATTTCAAAAGAAAAGCCATTAATCTATTAGTACTTCTTGATCCAGAATTTATAAAAAAAATAGACCCCGCAAAATTTGGACTCTCTCGTTATGATGATAAAAAACCAGAATATAGAATAATTCAAAAATTATCTGATGCAATTAACGCTCAAGTAGAAAGTACTTTAAATATTGGCAATTTAGTCGAGCTAGGGGATAATAGCTATTTGGATCAGGATGATAATAAATTGAAAATTATACTTGATAATCTTGATAAAGAAGCACTCGCCGAATACGGACTAACCGAAGACAAATTGGCCAATAAGGACGAAGCGGAAAAGAGGAAGGCCATTTGGACTGCGGTCAAAGAGGACTACAAAGAGAGATTTTCTACAGAGTGGAGGTATGGTGCGAGTGCCAGAAAAATCGCCACAAATCTAAGACAACAGTTGGCGCCCAACGTCGTGCAGCCCGTCGTCCAGGCGACCGTGGTCGCGCCGCCTGAAGGGACCGAAGCCGGGCAGTTCGTTCGCTGAGCAGGGCTAGACACAGTTTATTGATTCATCGTTTCTATTTTAAGTTTCATTTCACCAATGGCTTTTCCAGGATTTAATCCTTTTGGACATGTATTTGTACAATTCATGATTGTCTTACACCTGTATAATTTCATAGCATCATTCACATAGTCCATGCGTTCCTTTGTAATTGTGTCCCTTGAATCTTGAATCCATCGATACATTTGCATTAATACAGCTGGACCTAGATACTCATCTGAATTCCACCAATAACTAGGACAAGATGTTGAACAACATGCACATAGAATACACTCATACATGCCGTCCAGTTTTTTACGATCTTCTACACTTTGCATGTATTCTTTGTCTAAATTCTTCTTTTCACCGTGTAACCATGGTTTTATCTCTTTATATTGATTATAAAATTGATTCATATCTGGTATCAAATCTTTTAATATAGGCATATGTGGAAGTGGGTATAATATATTAACATTCTCAATAGGTGTCAGACACGCTAAATTGTTTTTACCATTAATATTCATTGCACATGACCCACAAATACCTTCTCTACATGATCTTCTAAAACCCAGTGTTCTATCAATATTGTTTTTAATATGAATTAATCCATCTAAAACCATAGGTCCACACTCATCTTTATTAAACTGAATATTCTCCATTCTTGTAACATTTTCACTTTTCCTATATATTCTAAATTTTGTAATCCCACGTCTAATACTCATTCCTTTATTATTATAATTTAATCATTATATTGTGAGTTGTAACTCCAAATCGTCCACATAAAACCTATCAATGCAATGGTATGTGACTTAATATTTACAGTTCTTGATAATAATTCAATGCGATTATGCTTTATATAATCCGAGATTACACTAGAACATGAAACATATGAATGATAACTTATATTTGCTATGGTAAAACTATGTATCATCTTTGACGGTACCGAAACAGAATTATCAATGATATTACATGTTCCTGATAATCCTATAAGAGGAATTAACCCTTTATTTGCTTTATGATAAACATTTAAAAATGAAATATGTTTATCTGGCGAGAGTATTTTATTCATTATAAATCTATAAGGTGTAAGTCATAAGTATATATAATGATTAAAAAACTGTCACCTCATGTAACGATATATAAATTTCCTATTGCTGCATTATCGTCTATTGCAACTAGAATTTCCGGTGTTGTTATGTCAACTGGATTTATTGGACTAGGAATGTTGTTAATAACTGGCAAAAATGCAGATATCAAGGGCAAATTTGTTGATAAATACAAACCATTTGGTATATTTATATCTACATTAACTTTATCATATCATACTTTAGGAGGTTTACGTCATTTTATTTTAGATGCAAACCCTAAATTGCTAACAAATAAATCAATGACAACAAATTCACTTGTCTTATTTACATCGAGTACGTTATTTAGTTCTATATTTACTTACGTTTTTGGATACAATTCAAAAAATATCAAAAAAGATAATTTAATAAGTAATACATGAAGTTCATTCGATATTTACTATTATATATTGGAATATCTTATGGACTTCATAATTCAGATAAAATCAATTTAACACCTAAACAAAACAAATATTCTGATTTTATCCACTCAAATAAATATGATTTGATAATCGCAACTGGTCCAGCAGGAACAGGAAAAACCTGGATTGCTTGCAAAAAATCTTTAGAACATCTTCACAATGGTGATATACAAAAAATCGTTATTACTCGTCCAACAACAACTGTCGAGAATGAAAATATAGGATTTCTTCCAGGAAATACAGAAGAAAAATTTTCACCCTTTTCACAGCCATTGTTTGATTGTTTTCAAAAGGATATTTCAAAGAAGGATATTGAAATGTTAATAAAAAATGATAAAATAGAAATATGTCCTCTTGGTTTTATGAGAGGTAGAACCTTTGATAATGCAGTTATAATTGCTGATGAAATGCAAAACTCTCTTCCTTCACAAATGAAAATGTTACTAACTCGCGTTGGTCATAATACAAAGCTCATTATTACAGGTGATATATCTCAGTGTGATTTAGATATAGAAAAAAACACGGATGGTTTATCACAATTACTGCAAAAATTAGAACTTGCGTTCCCTGACTATCATGATATGATAAAAAACGCTATAGCAACAATACAATTTAATATAGAGGATTCAAAAAGAAGCGATTTCGTTCAAAAAATTTTAAGTATTTATTCAGATTGAGCAACTTGTTTCTCTACAATCTTAACTAAAATCTTATAAAGTGCTTTAAAAATCTTGCCTTCTTTTTTCTCATTGATAATTGGTATATCAATCGAATCATTTATCTCTTTAAGAAATGCGTCTTTAAACTCTTCTTTGTTTAACATATCTACCATCGCTTCAAGAGTCGCTTTTTTCATTTCCGATGCTACGTCGGAAGCTGCTTCAGATGCCGAATTAAGCATCGCTTTCTTATTATCTGACATTTTTAGATTAATATTATGATTTAACCTTATATCTATTAATATTAATATATGGTCTGTCCGAGCTATAGTATTAATTCTTTGAACTATCTAAATTATCTGAATCATCTGAATTATCTGAATCATCTGAATTATCTGAATCATCTGAATTATCTGAGTCATCTGAACTATCTGAGTCATCTGAACTATATGACATATCTTCATCTAAACCCTCATTTGAGAGTGCTTTCATATTTTCCGATATTCTATTACCCACCTCATCTCCTATTCCATAGTCGATTTCATTTCCATAATCATTTAAAGATAAATACATAGCAGATAATGTCTTCTTTCCTAAGACTTTTTTTATCTTCTTGTTTTGAGTATTGTACAAAAAATTGAAATTTTTCTTTTGATATTTTTGAATAACATTATAGTCATTTACAGGTTCTAGTAAAATGTCATTGTAATCTCCCATTTTTGCCCAATTAATAACATTTTCAAGAAGACCATCAATGCCATGCCCAAATTTAGCACACAAGCAATCTATAACCAATGTTTTCTCAGAAATTTTATGTGCAATAAGAAATCCTCTCACACTCGAGATTACCCCACTTTGAGGATACTGATACCAAATAAAATAATTGTCTTCTTCAATTGTATTAGATAAAAGTCTTTTTAGATACTCCTTTAAAATCTTATTACGACAAAAATTTTTACCTTTATTCCTACCCTTCTTTCCTTCACTGAGAATATACTTATTATAACGACTAATCGTTTCAACATCTTCTTCAGGAAAAAAATCAGAAACAGCACGAAGAACTAATCCCGCAGTATTTTTCTTTTTTTGTATTTTTAATTGTCCTTTTTTACTTAGTTTTTTTCGTGAAACAATTTTTTTCGTTCTTATAGCTTTTTTTGAGTTATTCTTTATTGACTTTCTACCTTTTCTTGTTTTAATATCTCTCATTATTTATCTATTAATATTTTATTTAGAACCAATGATCTAAAAATGATACAGTATATAACTTAGTTATAAACAATGTATACAAAATGACATGGACATCTGGTCCTCTTTATATTGACAAAAATGATATTGTTTTTAAACAAAACGAGCTAAGAAGAACATTGCCAAGTAATTATTTAGATTCTCTATTCGACGATTTGAATAAAAATATAAATGATTATAATCTTTGTGAGGTTATAAAACCCTTTCAAAAAAGAAAAGCACATCTGTCATTCCGTACATTATGGGAAAATGGAACCGCGATATCTCCTGATGACATATTCGAACTTATAAGTCATATAAAAAAGGCATATGATAAAGTTTCTTCTAAAGATTTTTGGGAAGAAAGTTACGATGTAGGTGTGATGTCAAATGGAGAGATAATTCAATTAATATTTCATGCGATTGAATGTGAAACAGTATTTGATATGGAGTCATTATGGGATGATATTTCTAACGAATTTACATCTTTTCATGCAAATCGATTATGGAATTTACGCATATCATACGAGATTGACATATCTGTAGAATGGTACTTATATAAACAAGGGAATATGAACTCATGGAAGTCTGTTAACAGTTTTGAAGATTCATTGGTAGGGGTTTATTCTTAATTTAATTAGAATATTTTTTATTTTTGCAAATACTTAGCAAGATATACCAATGATCCCTTTCTAAATGACATATAACTTAGCTTAGTTAGAAAAAAATTAGTTATTAATGGGTTAAAAGGTATCTACGCGGAGGGACATACTCGTCTTTAGTTTCATCATACCAAATCTTACCTATCTTTTCAATATTAGACCATTTAATCAATGGTCCTCTCCATCCGATTGGTGTATTCACATCAAACTCTTTCCAATGTGTTTGTATATTTAACAAAGGACCAATGTCACCATATTTTGGCAAGTAGTCATTTATCAATGGATACCAATTATCCTTAGCATATTGTATGTGGAAACCTTCACCTTTGTCAAATTCCCATTCTATTTTTGACTCTTTGTGTCCTATTAATCTTAATTTTCCATATAATTCAACATCGTGTGTATATAATGCTTTTTGATTCCTAAAAAAATGTGGTGCAGTATACACCTTATTCATTTTATTAGAATTCAATACAACATCAAGAACATTTCTATCTAACATAACAAGTGAAATAGTTTCATTATGTTTCAACTTTAATACATCATCTATTTTTAACCAATAAGGTCTTGAATTTTCAAACCAATCTCTATATTCAAGTGCATTTTTAATATTTTTTGGAAGTGTTGGTATATTTCGACAAACATACTCTTTTATCCATTCTTCTGATGGTCTTTTTATTTTACGATACCCTTTTGGTATTAATATTGCTTCATCATTAAACTCACCATATTCGGATATCTGTTCATGTACATATCCTGACACTAAAGACGGCACTCCGCAAATTTTACTTATTATTGAATACGTATCATTGTAATCTTTTTTCCTATAAACTACATAACTAACCAAACATTCTTTCAAATTTAATTTCATTATTAACAAAACTTAAAAATTTAAATTGATAAAAAACGCATTACTTATTATATTTTAGTTAATAATATGAAATCGGAATTGACTTCGGGTGATCCTCAAGCTTCAAATATAATAAAAAAAACAACAAAACAAGAAAAAGGAACTATAAAACAAATGAGACATTCTATTGCTCACTTTTTAATAGATTTTAATGTTGTCCCATCATCAATTGCGTTCCTAATAGCATTTGTTTTTAGAGACTTTGTAAATTCCTTAAACGAACGCATTGTACATATCTTTATACCAAAAACGATTGATGATTTACTTAGTAAATTTATAACTTTAATTGTCACAATTGTATTTTGTGTATTATTTGTAAAGTATATATTTTATGGACTATTTCATAGTAATGAAATTGTAACAGAAGTAGCTATTAAAAAAGCTGTTACTAAAAAAAGAGAAAATCAGGTATTAAAAAAACTTAAAAAAATAAAGGAAGTATAGATAAGGTTTGTATTTAAATTTAAATTATTGTTATTTAATAATCATGACAAGTCGTTTTGGAGTAAAGGGAGACCTAAATGTTGCTAGTGAGATAACATTGAATGGAAGTGGTATATTGGGTACAATAAACTATCTTCAAACAGAATTAGATAAAATAAACGCAATCACTCCAAATATTCAATGTTTAAGTACCACATCTAATAACGTTATATCAATGCAAAATCCATATATATTCAATTCTATACCTTATGAATCAAATGATTATATAGGTGTATATATTGGAAGATATACTTTAACTGGTATAACTACCGCCCATCCAATCGGTTTTGTAGTAAATAATACAGATGATTTGGAAGTTATAAGTGGTACTCCATATAATACTCCTATAATTGTTGAAAATATGAGTGTCCAACATTATACCGGGACAATAGAGATTGATATAAAAAGAGATTTTGGAACAATTAGTTATAACTGTTACAATCATGGATATATGGGAGGTGAAAAAAGATTGAAATTTACATCTATATGTCAGTAAATAACATATGACTTAATAAATAGCTGCTCAGAGGTACGTTTATGTTATCATCTCCAAATGGTATAATCTCAATAAACGATACAATTCCCGAGTGTAAAATAATGGTACTTAGTAATTTGAAGTCTATATCATAATTGTAAGAGTTCAAATGAATCAAACTTCCTAAAATAGAAAACCAAAAAAATGCACAACTTCCAACTAAACTTTTACTTTTATTGAAATTCCATTTTCTTTTTCCATATCTTCTTCCAATTATATCAGAAAAACCATCTCCATAAGCCATATTTGCAATTGCTAAAATACTATGTATATCCTTCCATCCTATAAGATTTAGAATAAGCAACACATTAATATAGATAAATGGTCCACTTGATAAACCAATGTTACTTGTTATATTTAGTTCTTTAGAATCTCTAGATATTAGCGATCCAATATCTTTGTTCTTATTCAAATATAACCCTATTAAAATAAATATTGGTACAATCGTAGAAAAATAATGACCTATATGTGTATCACTATAAAATTTCCATGACTCTAAATACAATGGTCCTGAAAATACATGAATCACTTTTCTTGTAATATTTGATTCTATATTCAATCTGTTTTTTAAGTTCGAACCCAAAAATAAAGATGATGATACCCCTAACAAAGACTCGCTTACTACTGATACATCTTGAATATAATCGGTAAAGATTATGTTATCCGGCAAATGTTGAATATAATCTTGAACGATAGACTGCCCTATATTCAACATTTACTTATAATTTTTTATACGAGTGTTGTTAAATAATATTAGTTCATTATATACGTTATAATTTATAATAAAAATAGTATTAATGTATACTCTTGAACTCACCAAAAGTCTTGGTAGAACTGGAAATTGCATGTTATGTGTTATAAACGCAATTTATTTTGCCGAAAAATACAATATATCAAAAGTAACTTTTGATGGCATGCGTTGGTGGACGACTCAACTTTTACCAAATCAACCAAATGAAATAATAAAGACACTGCAAATAGATGTACAACAAAAAAATACAACCCGTATTTTAGATATAAAAGATATACTTAAAAAAAGATGCTCTCTTATATGGAATAATAAAAAGAATCAGTTTGAATCGTGGTTCTGTGGATTCTATTTGGGTGATATGAAATTTGAAGACAGAATATATATAGTCCATAAATATATAAATCCTATATTCAATTTCTCTCCTGTTAATTACTTAAATGATAATGATCTTGTAATACATTTGCGAAGTGGTGATATTATGAATTCTGGTCATTCTGTATACATACAACCCCCTCTCCAATTTTATATCGATGTTATAGAAAGTAAAAAGTGGAATGATATTTATATCATAACTGAACACCAAAACAACCCATGTTTCAATTCTTTAATTAAGAAGTATACTAAAATAATTCATTTCTTAAATGATAAAAAAAATCGTACCGGTGGCAATGGTCACGGATTCAAATTTGATATGGGGATTCTTCTCGCTGCTAAAAATTTAGTTGTATCTAATTCATCTTTATCACCATTTATTATTCAAATGAGTTATGTTATAAAGAACGTTTATATACCATCCTTTTATTTAAGAAGTAGAGGGAAAAATCATGCAAGAGAAAATCAAGTATGGTGGACCAACGATTTGAAAGATAAAAAAGAAGCATTTAAAATTGATGATATACAATTTCACGTATTAGATTATGATAAATATGTAGACACTTCTGAACCAATATATAATTATCATGAAAAGAAATTCAAAGATTATCTTATAAATTATAAGAATAATTCTGTTTTTGAACAAACACAAATAGATACAAAAACAACAATACCTAAAAATATCAAAGAAACAAAGGACATATCCATACCGAAAGAAGAACGTGTCACTAAAATTACATATAAAGATCGCAACATAGCATGCATTATTGCAAGATATAATGAAAATATATCTTGGTCCGATGACATTAAGAAATATCGTATTATTTACAACAAAGGTCCTGCAGATTTAGATATTCCTAATGAAACTGTATATAAATTACAAAATATAGGAAAGGAAGGTGATACTTACTTAAAATATATTATAAATAACTACGATAATTTACCCGAAAATGTTATGTTTTTACAAGGAAACTTATATGATTCTCATCTAAAAGATTGGCATACAAATAAGGAAGATGTTGTATGGGTAATAAATAATATTGAAAAAATTAGCAAGCATAATATAAAATATATAGGTTTGAACAAAACAAGAGGGAATAATGGATGGAACTCTTTTGATAATTTTCTTGATCCGTTTGAATATTATAGATCCCCTCAATTAAAGAAAAATCTGATCTTAACAAAGGATAATTTTCCTTTTATGTTCAAAAAGAAAAATAAAGACGAATGTGATGTCAATATAATATGTAACTATTGTGGTATGTTTTTGGCATCAAAAAGTGCAATACTAGATAAACCAAAAGATTTTTATACTAAATTAAACATCTTATTACTTAAAGATCAAAATTATGGATTTTGTCTAGAAAGATTATGGAAACACATATTTGACCCAAATACAGAAGAAATAATCAACATCGACTATGTCAGAAATTTAATTAAGTAAAAAAAATTAATTATATAATCAACTGAAGTTACTAAAATTAACTACTATTTACTTCCATGTTGATTTCAATTTACGATAATGTACATTATATGGAACTGCCCAATACGATTTTAACCTATTCTTATTAATAACTCTATTATAATTATGGTCACTGTGCATAATATATGGTAAAAAGGATTCTTTTATTTCTTTTATACATTTAGAATTTATCAAAACAAAATTTGCACCTTTACTTGGACTTGATGGAATAGATCTAATAACACTTTTCCCATTCACATCTTTATTGGGGTTAAATCTTGGGTAACAATCTGATAAAATATCACTATCAAACAAGATATCCCAATCATCATCCATATCTTTTATATATCTCTCCAAAGCATCCATAACATTACCAAAAAATTCTATGTTATCTTCCATGATAACCCCCATTTCACAGTTAGATTCGGAAATATCTTTTATTGCTAAATAATGTTTGTAAGTAACACTCGTTTGACCCTTTGTTGTTTTCTCAGGATTAGTACAAGATTGCTTATGTAACTCATCAGATACATCCTCCTTATTTGGACCTCTTATTATTACCACATTATCCTTATCAATACCATTTGTAATGAATTCTTTCATCATAAAATTATATCTGTCCATATCACCATTGTGTATTAAATAAAATTTAAAACGATATGACTTTTTTAATGTGGAACTCACTAAATATGCATCTAAATTCAATTTTTTAAGAAGTTCCAAGTTGTTCGGGTAATCTTTATAGGCATTGTCAAAGTATAAATTTTCATAATCTCTATCAAATATATCCTTTTTTTGTTCAATTCGTTCTTTTAAAAGGTTAATATTATTCTTAATGTCTCGACATTTTTTCATGTTGTGATGTGAAAAATCAGATATCTTATTTAATATTTGTTCTTCTCCACCAAAATAACATAGATGCCATCCCATAAAATGCTTTTGAATATGAGGTAAATTTTCTAAAATCTTAAATTCGTCTTTTTCACTAGAAGTATCTACGTTAAAACGTGTCATCCAAGAATATGGAAATATTTTTAATCTTTTTTGTGGTGTCCATTCTAGTTTTCTTGTTAATTTTAAACTATAACAAAAATGTTTTAATCTAGGAACAACTGCAACGTCCTTAGGAAAATTATTTATCAGATTTGTTATCTCTTTTTGCTTATAAATCTCATCTACATCCCCTACAGCTGATACATATGATTCTTTAAACGTACCTAAATTATCACGTATATATTGAATACCAAATTGTCTACTTGCAAATTCTAAACCAAAACCATGTTTTCTGCTTACATCGTTATATACAATTATATGCATTTTATGTTCCCATTTTTTGAATCTTTCTTTATTGTTTGTAACAAATAACTCCTTTTTCTTTCCACTAAATGTTTTAGGTGATTCAATGATTACAAATAAATCAGTAAAAGGATCATGCTCAGTTAGCCTAAATTCTAACATATCCAATTCATTATTCATTAAAAAACAATCGATCAACATTAAAATTTAAAACATAAAAAAATATATGATTTATACTCAATTCATATTACATATAATTCTATCTTAAGCAAAATTTTATATTAAACAAAAAATATTAAATTTTTATTATAGATGAAGATATGCATTTTGAATTGCGGTTTAAAAAGATGTTATGATGAAGTGAGTACATCATTACATGAAAATTTAATTAATGTACTCCTAAAAGATGGTAATGAAGTTCATTCATTTGTTCACAGTGATAAAAAATTAGATATTTATAACTTAAAAGGAGAAATGATAGGGGATGCCTTATCATATTTTGACCCCACGGCAAAAGCCCCAAACTCCTTAATTCAACCTCAGTTTTCTAGATTTAGTGAACTGTATAATAGTACAGTAATACCTTTTATGAAAAAAAATGACATAAAATATGATATTTTTATATGTACACGACCTGATAATTTTTATTTCAAGAATTGTATGATGCAAAAAATTGATGAATGTGATATGAATAAAATAAATGTTAGAATGAGAATTTATCCCGAGAGATTGAGTTTGGAATATCATACTGGAGTACTTGATCTACCGTCGAAATTAAGCGGTGAAGTAATCATTGATGACCAATTTTTTATAATACCAAAAAAAATTGCAAATACGGCTTTTTTAGTTAAAAAGGGTGATTTTCCAGTATTAGTAGGAGAAGGATCTAATGAACAATGTATTACAAGAATATGGAATTCACATAATTTAGAATTCAAACCATTGCCTGTAAATATAATGATACATAACTGGAAGTATGACTCACGTAAAGATATATACAAAAGAAGGAAACAAATGGAAGAAAACAATATATAATCTCAATTTAAATAAACTAATCGTAACTTATAAATAATGGTATACGATCCATCTCTCGCAGCACTTGCTAAGTCTTATAATTGTGATAAAATGATTTGCAGAAAATGTTATGCACGATTACCACCAAGAGCTAAAAATTGTAGAAAGAAGAAATGTGGACATACAAATCAAATTCGTATAAAAAAGAAACTTAAGTAATATGAATCAAATTACATATTCCTTTACACTGAAGTCTCTTCTTATATCAATCATAAGTTCGCAAATTGTGAACATACAAGCTTGGACAACAACTTGCATATAAACAAGTCAATATACTACATCCGTTATCATTTGAATATGTATCCGTAGATTCTTTTATTTCTCTAACGTCCCATACAAACCTTTTATACGGGAAAAATTTGGGTACTTGATCAACATACACTATTGTATAACCTTTGGTTAATATAGTTTTTTCATAATATTTATACATATTATATCTAAAGGTACACGCTAATTTATCATACTTTTGAATTACTTTAAAGCCAAGTATATCTTTACATAGTTTTATTTGTTCTTCGTCATATTTATCACCATATATTTCATAATAATGACCGTCCTGAATCAATACAATAACGTTCTTACCATATTTGTCTTCGTACTTTTTTAATAATCTATAGTATTCATCAATTTTATTAGTCATAGTATATTACTATCATTAATATTTTATAAAAAATATGAGTAGTTATTTACATTGTTATTTGAGAGTTTTTAAATCAAAATCAGGTATTTTCTTCATAATATGAGTCGGGATTATGTCAATGCCAATATCGACTAAGATGCAAACTTCAACTCACATATTGGTATATAATTGCTTAATGCGATGTACTTGTCGGAGTCCAGAGATATGCGGTGAGTAGGGCTTCATCGTTCCGGGCAACCTTCCAGGACGCTTCCGGGCACGCGGTCTTCTTCGGTCGCCGACTGTACGGTGTCCCTATAGTAGCCCAATCCGTGGTAACCTTTCCTGAACACGTAACCCGGCCGCGAACCGTCATATTCGTCGGCGGGGGAAAAGACCACGCCGCGTGCACGCCAACTGAACATGTCGTTGTGCACGTGGTTCGGCTCCAATTCATCGTCATTGTCCACTTTAGCTGCCTCGGCATCCTGCACCTTTCGGGCCTTCAGATTGGCCATCTGCTTCCGCACGGCCGGCGGCGGCGACCAGTCCGGGTCCTTTGATATATATATATTCGATTCGTCATCCGTTACATTTTCATCACTCGAAAAATCGACATTTAAAGCCTTATCGCCGCATACATGGAAGAATTTCTTTCTTTCTTGCGGCAAGGTATCCCATCTAAGTTCAACGAGTATGTTTTCTCTTTTGTTATTTGATTCTTCATAGTAGGGACGCATTTTACCAAAACGAGTTACACAGATATTGCTATCAAGTATAGAATATTTCAAAGAATCATCTAAATAATTGGTTACCGCAACCCCATTCACTTTTAATTCTCTTTTAGTATCCGAAATGTAACTAAATAATGAATGAACAATTGTATTTGGTTTTCCAAGTCCATGTTCAGAGATCAAGTTTTTTTCGATACGTTCTTGAAGTGAAATACCCCATCCTCCATAACTCTCAGGCATGTACTTAAAACACGTTATGTCAAATTCAATGACACAGTAATACATTCCTTTATTAGCTGATTCCCAAATAGCTGAAATAATACTTCTGTAAAATCTATTTACTAAATTTTGCATTAAATGGTCTTTCTCTCTAATCTGGCGCCTTCTCTTCTCTTCACGAGCAAACACCTCCGCAAATCTATTTTTTTCTACATTTGCCTTCGTGTCCTCAGAGATCTGATTCATAAATAACGAATTCATAATTGTATATGTGCGTTTTAAAACTTAACATAAACTTAACGACTCATACAGATCATTTTTATATTAAGGTGTAACACAGTAACAATGAATAAACATTTATTGATAAAAAATACTATAATATTAAAAAAAACTGTAATATAATGTTAATAAATAATAATATTGAGTTTAAAAAGTCAAACTTTAAAAGTCCTATAGGTAATGGTATATTTGATATATATATTAATGAACAATCAACCTTATTATATAAAAAAATAAGGAATAAAAAATTTATAAATGATATAGAAATATATAAAAGTATTATAAATGATGTTATTAATGATAATATATTAAAAGAATATATACATGATATAAAAAATATTGTTATTGAAAATGATGGTAGTTATTTTTGTTCATTTATAAAGAATAATATAAGATTATATGACATAAATAAAGATAGTGATATAAGTGATGATAATTTGATAAAAATTAAAAATGCTATTATAAATATGAAAATTATATTAAATAAATATTGTGAAAAAAATAAATTAAAAGGCGATTGGGCATTACATAATTTATTATATTGTTTTGATACCAATAAAATTTATAATGTTGATATAGAAGGATTTTATACTTATCCATATATACATAATAATGGTAATTGTGATATTGGATATTTTAATAAAAGAGTAGATGATTTAACTAAAATAATTGATAATAAAATATAGATGAATACAACATTTCTGATAAATCTTTTCATTTTATTTAAAGCAGTTTCAACCTTTGCATTAAGACGAAAAGTAGCCATTGTTACTGGAGGAACTCGTGGTATTGGCAAAGGAATTTCTGAATCTCTGGCCAAAAGAGAGTATGATTTGCTATTATCATATAACAGTGATTATGAATCTGCAATTGACACTTGTAAATTTTTGGAAAAAAAATATAATTGTCGTGTTGAACTTTTTTCAGGTGATATTTCCTTAAAATCAACACGGAAAAAAATGTTCAAATTTTATGACCTAAAATTTAAGAATACGCATAATCTTGGTGTTGTAGTTCACAATGCAGGTCAATATGTTGGTATAACATCTGGAAATTCCGAAGGTTTGAAAAAACCTCTTAATACTCTTGCATTTGGAGATGGTTCTTTGATTCATAATGATGAACTCGATATAAGTATTATGAAATTTTATCAAAAAATGTATGGCGATGCTTATATTGATATATGCGAACGTTCTATACCTCGAATGAAAAAAGGTGGGTCTTTAATCGGAATTTCATCACCAGGATGTACAACGCAATTTAATCCTTCACCTGGATATGATATGCCAGGTAGTGGTAAATGTATAATGGAATATGCTATGCGATTATTTGCATTAAGATGTGCTCCTCTTGATATTAATTGTAATATTGTTATCCCAGGTTTTACAAAGACAGAGGCATGGGATAGAATAGGCGATTTGTATGAAACCACAGGCGATTCTATGGTAGAAAAAATGGCAGAGAAATATTCTCCAAATGGTTCCATGACTACAGAAGAAGTAGGCGAAGGAATCTACTTACTATGCTCTCCTGAAGGTAGACACATAACCGGTATCAGTCTTCCGATTGATAAAGGTGTTCATTTAAAACTTTAATATCAAATGTAAATAACTTTACTACCTTACAGGAAAGAATCTTCTTTGATTTTCTTTTAATTTTTTATTCTCATTTAACAAATCTTCAATTATTTCATTAAGGCCATTTATAGTTTTATCTGCAATATTTATAATATCATCTTCACATTTTGATGCGGCAAGAAGTACAGTATCTACATGTTCAATATTTTGAACCATCCTGGTCTCCTCGGCCATATTCCAGAACTTGTTAGTAATTAACCCTATTTGCGTTTCATAATTTTTATTGATTTGGTCTTGTCTCTTCTGATTTTTATAGAGAAGCCAATTAATGGCATCTGTCTCATCATAGTTTGCATCTTCTAAGGCTGTGACACATGCATCTCTCTCATAACCAGTTTCATCCATGAGTTCCCAGACCTGGGCTTCAAACTCAGCCAATTTTCTAAAGTCCTCCTGATCAGATTCGCTACTGCTGGTAACTTTTTCGGAGTACATTATTATGTCAATATTTTAGTATAGATTTATAAAAGTTAAATATACAAAATCATTTTTATTAATAATCATTTTTAAGAATTTACCAATTTATATCATATTGCTAAATTTCCTGAACAACCTAAAATGTTTATACAGATTGAGGAGTAATAAGTTTAGTGATAAAAATGATTGCTAAATCTTACAATTAGTAAAAGTTGTAAACTACTCAATATGAACGATTCAGATCTAGAATATCCTCATACATTGAGCTATAAAAAGCTCAATTCTCTTAAATTAAAAGTGCAATCTGGATTTCTAACTCCATCTATTTTGCGGAAATTAGCTGATGAAATGGATTATCAAAAAAAAATAGAAAACTGGGAAAAAAAGATGAATTATTTACCGTTACCAAGAGAACTCCAGATAAAAATTATGGAATATAACGCCAATCATAGGTATACTTTTAAGTCGACTCTGGAAAGGGTTCCTGCAAAAAGTGCTTTGCGTATAACTAATAATGTGCTTAACAATTGGTGTAAATACCGCTACGGACTAAACCCCATTAGGCAGGCGGCATATATTAATATTCATGTACCCGATAAAGAATGCATGTTTTATGCATTAAATTCGTGTAACTGTTGTACAAGACATCAAATGAATAGACCAGTATTTGGCGAATATCCTGCTTATAATACAGACAATCAGTACACGTATAGATGCAAATGTAGATGTAGGCAAAATATGAGGATTCTTTCAAGAGCAAGATTTCTTGAAACTGAGGGGCATGAGCCCGACCCTAGATTGGGTGCACCTCTCCCAGTATCTTTCGTTTCCCCACCGCAGCAGCAGCAGCAGCAGCTTTTAGGTGCATGAGGTCAACGTCTCTGTTGCATATGATGATTCGTAGTTATCTATCATCCCTAGAAGTATGTATGACCTACATTACGCAGCTTGGTCTCATTTGTCCATACCACTAATGCAAATCAAATAAAAAAAATTATATTTGGTTTTGATTTTTTTAGTTTTTATGGGTTTTACTTGTTTTTTAGTTTTTATGGGTTTTACTTGTTTTTTAGTTTTTGTGGGTTTTGTTGGTTTATGTATGGGGGTAAGGTTTTCAATCGTATGTCTCATTTCTAGGCGAGTTGCTCGCCTTCGAAGACCTCCACTGATACCCAGCGAGCAGATGAACCCACAGACTCAGGCTTTTCTTCATCACTCTCACTAAGATCACTCGTAATCTCAGTCAGATCTTCATTTTGAGGAGGCGAATTCTTCAACTCGTGCCAGCGTTTCGCAGCATCGTTACGAAGAGCCTTCATGGTATCTTCAACTCCAGCAGCAAGGCTTTCATCCTTGATGCCCTTGGCAAATTCCTTGAAGGCGTCGACTTCATCCTTAGTCTTCTGATGAGCCGTGTTGTACGGTTCCTTCTCATCCTCAGACAGAGCGAGCCAAGCCTTTTCGGCTTCTCCAAGAGCAATGTTGCCCTTAAGATCCGTCTTGGACTTGAATTCCTCGGTGAAGAACTGCTTGGCCGACTTGGTTCTCGGAGCCTTGATGACCACAGGCTTTACCTTCGGCACCTTCTTCACCTTCTTGGTCTTCTTGGAATCTTCGTAATCAGGGTGCTCCTTCAAGAACTCCTCCTTTGCCTTCTCGAAGTTCTCTGTCGCCTTATCCAACCAGGGCTTCTTCTCATCATCAGAGAATGTCTTCCACTTAGCAGCAGCCTCCTTCATGGCTTGCTGAGGATTCTCGACCTTCCCATCTTCCCCACGAACTTCATCGCGGAAGGCATTGCAGTAAAGCATGTAGCCCGGAATCTTGCGAGGGAATCCATCCTTATTGGTGGCAGGAACACCAGCCTTCTTCGTCTTTAAGCTAGGCATTTCCATGTCCATGACTCTCTGAGCCTGGGGCTTGTTCAAGTCTAGCATCTTGATGATGGCCTTGCGGTCAAACGTAATCAGTTTCTGAACTTTCTGGGAAGCCATACTGATTTGTAGGAGTGTGATTGTGTGATTCTCTTTTGGTTTTCTATGTTTTGTGTTATCATCCC
>MDSZ01092430.1_pt1 | contig 17836 bp, 18 predicted proteins | sample 811201 | NCBI WGS metagenome assembly MDSZ01 (sample SAMN05326647, study PRJNA326480) | marine metagenome | isolation source: seawater | place: Indian Ocean: North | collected 2010
GCGCTTTGCAATAGCAGAGGCAGAAATTGATCTTTCTGCTGCAAAGTTATTAGTTAAAGAGGCTGAGAACACTATTGGTGTTCCAAAAAAATTACAATTAACTGCTGCCATAGCTAAAGCTTTTTCCACCAAAGTATGTCAGAAACATTTCCCTATATTACTCCACAAGATGGGAGCAGAAGGATTTCAGAATGACTATCCTTTTTCCAAATACATTGCTGCAGTTCAAATGGCATCGCTTATGGATGGATCTAATGAAATGTTGCTAGAAAGAATCTCCAGGGAATCTTAGAGTAACTTTGCTAACTCGAAAATTAATTTATCAAAATCTTTTTGTTCATTCCACAAATGAGGAGTGATTCTTACTTTTCCGCCTCTTTCAGATAAATATATATTTTTCTCTGCTAATCTTGAGACCAAATCCTTTCTTGCTCCCTTAGGTATAGTAGCCCCTAAAAAATGAGGTGATCTTTGCTGTTTATCAATTAAATGAAGACCCATACTACTTAATTTTTTTCCTAAAAGTTCATTTTGATGACTGAGCTTTTCTTGAATGTTTTTGATCCCCCATGAATCTATCTGCTGTAAGGCAGCGATGACACCGGGCATTAACGCAAAATTTGATCTCTCTCCCATGTCAAAGCGTATTGCGCCATACTCATACTGATCTGTATAGTTAACTAAATTTGAAAAGTCCTTACTATCCTTTCTCGTTATCCAGCCTTCTTCCAAAGCCTCACCATCGAAATATTCCTCAGAAACAAATAGAAATCCAGTGGTATAGGGACCAAGCATCCACTTATAATTTGCAATAACGGCAAAATCAGGTCTAACTTTGTCAAAATCAATTAACATTGCCCCCGCTGATTGAGTAAGGTCTAAAACTAATTTACATCCCACATCATCACAACGTTTTCTTATTCTTATTAGATCTATCAATGCACCATTAGTCCAAAGAACATTAGGCAGCGCTGCTATTTCCACCCGATCATCCAAATGGCTTAAGATTGCTTCTGTTAGACTTGAAAATGTCCCTTGCCGAATTCTAAGGATTTCAATGTTTTTTTCCTTAGCTACTTTTTGCCAAGGATAAACATTCGAAGGAAACTGATCCTCCAAAATTAAGATTTTTTTACTCTTATCAATTTTAATATTATTTGCAGCCACTTGAATACCATAAGAAGCAGAAGGAACTATGGCTATATTTTGAGAGTTGGTATTCATAAGATTTGAAAATAAAACTCGTGCCCTCTCTATATTATTATAAAAATCATCTATTTTTATTTCCCAGGGTTTCGATTTTGACCTTACACCCCGATCTATAGCTTTGACTACTGAGTTTAAAAGTGGCGACATATATGCTGTATTTAAATATACAACCTCACTAGGTATATCAAATAAGTGTCGTTGACTGTCTAACATTGCTTGATTGAAAAAACTTTCTTATTAACCAAGTTCTCGTGCTATAGCGGCGATCGCATTAGCTGTGTCGTTAACTAATTCTTCACTACTGAATGTTGGCCATGTTGAAAACTTTACTGCAACCATATTAAATTGGGGGGCAACGTAAATGAGCTGTCCAAAAACTCCAAGAGAGTAATGTGACCCAATATGATTGTCCTCAATCCAATATTGGTTTCTATAACTCCCATTCTTGAAGTATTTGCTTAGAGGCAAGCCATGTTGTCCATGTCTAACATCTTTAACCCAACTAATTGGTATAACCTGCTTTCCGTTAATCGAGCCTTCCTGCAACATAACAATACCAAATCTGGCTAAATCACGTAGCGACGCACTGATACCACCGCAAGCAAGACCATAACCGTTTGTATCCAGGGTTATGTTCGCATCCTCTTCTGCACCCATTGGAGCCCATAAGTTTTCAGAAATAATTTGCGGTAGTCTCTTACCAGTAACACGTTCCATAGCATGAGCAAAAATATCCGTCTCTATTGATCTATATTCATGCCTCTCTCCATGCTCAGCATCTTTAATTTTTAAACTCAGAATTTGCTCCCAGATGGTCTTTGGCCAACTAGAAGAATCTACTCCATAAGGCGCAGGTTTCCAACCTGATGCATAATCCATCTTTCCGATATCACTTTCTCTTTCCTCATATGTTTCGACAAATTTTACACCACTTGTCATATCCAAGACATGTTGAATTTTAGCACCCTTCCAAGCTGTTTTAGAGAGCTCAGGTAAATACTTGGTCACTAATTCGTTAGGGTCCAAGATACCTTTATCGATTAAAATAGCTCCAGATGTTGCGCATATTGACTTCGACACTGACTGGCACAGATGAAGTGTTCTAACATCCATACCATTGTAATAACTCTCGTGAACAATCTTACCGTCCTTAAAAATGAGGAATCCGTCAGTATAAGTGTCATCGAGAAATTCCGTTATTGTTCTTTTTTTCCCTTTTGAGTCATGGAAATTTATTTCCCCAATACCTTTCGGTGCGTATTCTAAAGGAGTAGTAACATTTCCCTTTCGTATCTGGGCAGTTGGAAGGAACTCTGAGACCCTTTGGAATGACCATCTATTCCAAGGAGGGCGGTCCCAGTCAATTATCGGCATCTTATTTTTGTGAGGTGGTGGCGACCCCTCCATGATTGGTGGCGGCTGTTCACTATTTTTATAGCTAATATTCTTCAATTCTTTAAATTCCATAATGTATTATAACAAAATATGATTTTTCTTCTACACTCAATTTAAAAGTTTTCGTAAGTATTACCTATTGAAACTTGTCTTAAACAAACACCTTGGTTAATTGAATAAGCTTTGATAATATCGATTTAGTCTTTCTGAACGGACCTAAAATTTGTGAACAACCAATTATTTCAAATTATGAGATCAAATAATTCAAAGGAGAGTTGTTATGAATGATTTAGTTAAGTTTACTGAAATGAAATATGGGGATAAAGAAGATTATTTACTCCTCCAAAAGTTAGAGAAAAGCTATGTCTCTCTCACTTATGAAAGAATAATAGAAGAACTTAGGAGACAAGGTGAAAATACTTTGGAGGGATACAAAATCACCAGATTAGAACACGGCCTTCAAGCAGGAACTCGAGCATATAAAGACGGGGCCGACCTCGATTGGATTGTAGGAGCTCTTCTTCATGATATAGGTGATTCGCTTGCACCTCAAAATCATGACAGATTCTCCGCAGAGGTCGTGAGACCATACTTGAGAGAAGAAGTTACCTGGGTTGTTGAACACCACGGAATATTTCAGATGATTTATTACGCACACCATTATGGATGGGACAAAAATGCTAGAGATAGATTCAAAGATAATATCTACTTCAAGTCATGTTCAGACTTTTGTGAGCGCTGGGACCAAAAAGCATTTGATCCAAATTATGAAAGCAAGCCGTTGAAGTTCTTTGAGCCAATGATAAAAGATGTATTTACGCGACCCCCATATGTGGCGGAATTTATTCAGGAAGGTGTTGTTAAGGGCCTTCCTGATCTTATATAATTATCGGAACTACTTATTTTCGTTAATTGATTATGGAGTAAAAATGTGCGGAATAGTCGGTCTATTTGCTAAGCAAAAAACCATTGAAAGTAGATTAGGAACCCTACTTGGTGATATGTTGATAACCATGAGCGATCGCGGGCCGGATAGTGCCGGTGTCGCTATTTACTCAGAAAAAAAGTCTTTGATGATTAAAGTTACGATTCAGTCAGAAATGTCGGAAACTGATTTCCCTAACTTAGAAACCTTTCTCAAACAGAAAAAGTACTCTACTCCTAGATTAATTATTAACTCTAGTCATGCAGTTTTATTACTTAACCAAAAGAATGCTCCAGCTATTTTAGCTGATATAAAGGTAAATTTTCCAAAAATTAGAATTATGAGTACAGGAACAAGTATTGAAATTTATAAGGAAGTTGGAGAGCCAGTGAGCGTTGTTGATAGATTTAATATTAGAAGAATGACAGGCTCCCACGGTATTGGACACACCAGAATGGCGACAGAGTCTGCTGTAACCACCTTAGGAGCCCACCCATTTTCTACTGGAAATGATCAGTGCCTTGTTCACAACGGATCACTGTCTAATCATAACAGTTTGAGGCGGAGTTTGGTAAAAAGAGGCATATCATTTGAAACAGAAAATGATAGTGAAGTTGCCGCTTCCTACTTAACTGACAAAATGAATAATGGTGCAAATCTAAGTGAAGCCCTTACGTCGTCTCTAAATGACTTGGATGGTTTCTACACATTTGTTGTAGGAACCAAAAAAGGCTTTGGCGTTCTGAGAGATCCCATAGCATGCAAGCCTGCCATTTTAGCAGAGACAGATACTTATGTTGCATTCGGCTCTGAGTATAGAGCTTTTGCTCATTTGCCAAAAATTGAAGAGGCTAAAGTTTGGGAACCAGAACCTTCAACCGTGTACTTTTGGGAACATAAGTAATGAAGGCGTTAGATTTAAAGTCCCTATCTTTGCGCCAAGTTAACTCCACTCTTCAAGGTGCCTCCCACAGAACAAATTGGACGGTAAAAAACCCTATGGGAAGGCATGCTTTAGCCGTGGGCCTAAATAATGATGTAAATGTCATCATAGATGGAAGTGTAGGCTATTATTGTGGTGGGATGAACAAAAAGGCAGATATTGTTGTGAATGGTTCCGTTGGCCCAGGAGTTGCTGAAAATATGATGTCTGGCAGTTTGCATGTGAAAGGAAATGCCAGCCAATATGCTGGTGCTTCAGCCCATGGTGGAACTTTAATAATAGAAGGAAACTCTTCTTCAAGGTGTGGTATTTCCATGAAAGGAATTGATATAATAGTACGGGGCAATGTTGGTCATATGTCAGCATTTATGGCGCAAGCTGGAAACCTTGTGATTTGTGGAAATGCAGGGGACGCACTTGGGGATAGTATTTATGAAGCAAATATTTTCGTGATTGGAACAGTCAAATCCCTTGGATCAGACTGTATCGAAAAAGAGGTGACGAAAAGCCATAAGGCTTTAATAAAAAAACTCTTAATAAAGGCTAAAGTCGATAATATAGGAATCAACGAGTTTCGTCGGTATGGATCTGCTAGAAGTCTTTACAATTTTAATGTCGACAACGCTGGTAAATATTAAGGATTTAAAAATGTCCAAATCCCCTCTAACTCATCCTAGGCAATCAGCCCTATTTGATCCATATACTAATTCAGAAATAAGACGAGCAGCTGAAACTGGCATTTATGACATAAGAGGTGGGGGATCAAAAAGGCGGCTCCCACATTTTGACGATTTACTCTTTCTTGGTGCCTCTATTTCTCGCTATCCACTAGAAGGGTATAGAGAATCTTGCAATACTACAGTTACAATAGGAGATAGAAACGCAAAAAATCCACTCCATCTTGATATTCCCATAACAATAGCAGGGATGAGTTTTGGCGCACTCTCCGGTCCAGCAAAGGAGGCTTTGGGAAGGGGAGCAACAATAGCAGGAACTTCCACAACGACAGGTGATGGAGGAATGACTAAAGAGGAAAGAGGTCATTCAAAAAAACTCATATATCAGCTTTTGCCATCTAGATACGGAATGAATCCTGATGACTTGAGGAAAGCAGATGCAATAGAAGTTGTGGTAGGTCAAGGTGCTAAGCCAGGTGGAGGTGGTATGCTATTAGGTCAGAAAATTAATGACAGAGTTGCTGAAATGAGAACATTGCCAAAAGGGATAGATCAGCGTTCACCTTGTCGACATCCAGACTGGACCGGTCCTGATGATATGGAAATTAAAATACTAGAACTTAGAGAAATTACAGGATGGAATGTTCCAATAATTGTAAAAGTAGCAGGTGCTAGGCCATTTTATGATGTTGCACTGGCTGTTAAAGCTGGGGCAGATGCAATTGTTATAGATGGTATGCAGGGAGGCACTGCAGCTACACAAGAAGTTTTTATTGAAAATGTCGGAATACCCACTTTGGCTTGTATCAGGCCCGCTGTTGAAGCCCTGCAAGAATTGGGTGTGCATAAAAAAGTTCAATTGATTGTTTCCGGTGGCATAAGAAATGGTGCCGATGTGGCCAAGGCAATGGCTCTGGGAGCAGATGCAGTATCGATTGGAACTGCTGCTTTGATAGCTTTAGGAGACAATGACCCCAAGTATGAAAAGCAATATCAAAAACTAGGTACAACACACGGAGCTTATGATGATTGGCATGAAGGAAATGATCCCGCAGGTATAACCACACAAAATACTAAGTTGATGAGAAAATTAGATCCAATAGAAGGGGGTCGCCGCCTTTCAAACTTCTTAAAAGTTATGACAATGGAGGCTCAGACTATAGCTCGAGCATGTGGAAAAAATGACCTAAGGAATTTAGAACCAGAAGATCTATGTGCTGTTACAGTGGAGGCGTCAGCAATGGCTGGCGTTCCTTTAGCAGGTACAAACTGGATACCCGGAAAATAGTGACCTTAGGAAACTCGACCATAAAAGGTTTTCTGGGCCGACTTAGACAACGATACACCAGGCTTAGAATTGTAAGCGAATACTACCAGATAACGGGTTACCTCTCCAACGGTTGGTGTAACTCTATGCATTGAGTCCTTGCCTTTAAACAAGACTAACGTTCCTGGATCTAGGTCCAAAATGGATGGCTTCAGGTTACCCATTACAATTTCTTTTGCCTTATCGAAACCCATGTCTCCAGATTCCGAGTTTCGCACATTTTTTACATATTCAAATACACCCCCACCTAAAGGTTTTTGCAACAGTAGAGTCACTGCAAAACTTGAGTTATCAAAGTGCCAACCGAGTTCCTGTCCTTCTTTAGCATAATGAATATTTATAGAAGATAACGGATCCTCATACTCATAAAGTGTTTTTTCACCCACTACTGCAGCTATGAAATTTTTAAATACTTCTGAACTATAAATTGCTTTTAAGGCAGAGGTATCTGGTATTTGATCGGTTGTTATACATCCCTTTGATGATTTTATCTGCAGATTAAAAATATGGTCATCAGATAAGGAATTATCACGTGGTGTAAGATATATATTATGCGTGGAGTCAGAGTAATAGGCTTTATGCTGATTGTTCTTAGCCTCTTCCACCAAATTAATTATTGTTTTGGATGTTAAAAAGTTTTTAAGTATGAGAGCCCCTTCTCTACTCAAAACCTCGAAACATTGATTAGTAAATTTCGCGTCCAATAGGGGGCATGAGCTATAATCAATGATATGTTCTAAATCAACTTTTTTCATGACTACGTTCTTAACAATAATTATTTACAGTTAATAATATTACTGCAATTATTTTTTTATAGAAGAGAATACTTTCGTATTGGAAAATTAATGCATTTAAAAATTTGTCCGCTGCATAAGAAATTCGGTGTTATCGTTGAAAATATTAACTTAGACAAAGTCACTAAGAAAAACTTATACCCGGAAATCAGGGAATTATTTGAGGAGCACTCAGTTTTGCTTTTCAAAAATCAAAAATTTTCCGAACAGACACATATAAATTTGGCAAAACTCTTTGGGCCTTTGGAAAATAGAGAAGCAATGGCAAAAAACTCTCCGATACCATTTGAGCTTCCAAAAGTTTCAAACCAAAATGGCGAGGGACGTGTATTCGAAGAAACTCATATGCGAATGCTTGATCTAAAAGGTAATATGCTCTGGCATACTGACAGCACATTTTTACCTATCCCCGCACTAGCCAATATAATTGCCGCGAAAATAATTCCGTCAACTGGAGGGGAGACTGAACTAGCTTCAACTAGATTACCTATCAAAAACCTACCAAAGGAGATTTTAGAAAAAATAAAGGATCGTAAATTTTTTCATAGTTTTGTACATTCGAGAAAACAAATAGATCCAACTCTAGCAAAGCTTAATAAAATTTCGAGATGGAAGCCACAAAAGTGGAGCTCAATAATTGAAAATCCTGTCAATGGCAAAAAATCGATCTACATTGCATCACATGCATATAAAGTGGAAGGCTTTTCCAAGTCTGATTCACAGAAAATAATTAATGAAATCATTGATTTTGCCACTCAGAAAGAAAATGTATATGCGCATTCTTGGCAAAAAGGAGATGTTTTAATCTGGGATGAGCGCTCTATTTTGCACAGGGGTCGCCCATGGCCTTATCAAGAACCAAGAACACTAGCTAGTATATGTGTTTCTCTGTCACCAGAGGATGGATTGTCAAATGTCCCCAAAAGCCGATTTAATTGAATAAAGAAATCCCACCTGAATAAAATTTCATTTAAAGCTAAAATAGGAGAAGTAGTGTGAGAATTGAAAAGTATGAAGCCAGACCTCAAAACAAACCACCCCAAGAATGGTTTTATGGAGTTGTATTTCAAGAACCCATAATTGAGGCGCCAGAACCAGCAAGAAATAGATCATTAAAGGTATTATTTGAAGCAGGAGCACGAACAGCCTGGCATACTCATCCTTTGGGTCAAACTCTATACGTTCTGTCAGGTGTAGGTTTAGTTGCCTTGAGAAATGAGGCTCCGCGAGTGATTAAGCTAGGTGATTCAGTTTGGATACCACCAAATGTGGAGCACTGGCATGGGGCAGCACCAAATACAAGTATGACACATATAGCCATCCAAGAGTCACTAAACGGAAAGGTTGCTGATTGGCTAGAGCATGTCTCTGAAAGTGATTATTTACGAAATCCAGTAGATTAAAATATTTTTGAGGTTTTCAGAATGGAAAAAACGGTGAAATGGAAATACCCACAATTTATTGTTTCATGCGATTGGCTTAACGAAAGACAAAATGATAAAAGTATAAGGATCTATGATTGCACTACTTATCTGGCATATAAAGATGATGACCCAGAAACTCCATATGACATAATTAGCGGCTTTTCCGAATATCAAAGTGAGCATATACCAAACAGTGCTTTTATAGATATACAAAAGCATTTATCGAAACAAAACAGCCAATACAGCTTCACTTTGCAGTCCCTCCCAGAACTGAAAAAAAATTTTGAGGCTCTTGGTATTGGGGAACAGTATCATATAATACTATATTCTAGAAATGGAGCTCAATGGGCAACAAGGGTGTGGTGGATGTTATTTGCCCTAGGCGTTGAAAGAATTTCAATATTAGATGGCGGGTATAATGAGTGGGTACGATCAGGGCTTAAAACAACCTCAGGTATTAATAAGTTTGAACCATCAACTTTTAAACCGGCCTTCAAGGACCATATTTTTGTTGGAAAGGAATCGCCTTTAAAAGGCATTAATGATAATTCATGTATTCTTCTAAACTCCTTAACTAGAGATATTCATTCCGGAGATAATCCACGATATGGTCGTTGTGGGAGAATACCAAAAAGCGTGAATATACCATTTCATGATTTTTTAGATACGAAAACTGGGAAGTTAAAGTCACCCAAAGAAGCGTTAGATATAGTAACGGAAAATAATATTCACTCAAATAAAAAAATTATAAACTACTGTGGTGGTGGTATAGCGGCAACATTAGATGCATTTGTTCTCCTACAGTTAGGATTTGAAAACTTAGAGATTTATGATAATTCCATGAGTGAGTGGGCAAAAGACAAAACTTTACCCATTGAGACAGACGTTTCAGGAGGGTTGTGAAAAGAATATAGCTACATAAGAGAAATCATGATCCACTTATGCATTTTTGTGTTGTTTTGTTCACCAACCTGACGCTGATGTCCCTGGAAGGGGGCCTTCAGACCAAAATCTAGGTGTTATAAGAGACATATTAACAATTTGACGGAGTACCTTGTCATTACTTTCCAATGATACAGCCTCTAGCGCTAAGATTAGTTTTCCAACTTTAGACTCTTCCCAAAACCATTTTCCAAGGACTTCAAAATCATCAATATCATCCCTATGCATTCTAGTTTCTGTGTAATAGGCATTTAAATCCTCTACGACTAATTTAAGTTGAGGAATTGCTGTAACACCTTTCCTAGGATTATTAGGTTTTTCTCCTTTAACAAATGAAGCTACAAATGGAGCAAGTTCTTTTATTTCCATTTCACTAGCACCAACTGTTGTTCTGCCTCGAAATTTCTTTGCAAGAAGATAGTCTTGATACATGCTAGAAATTTCCAATTGAGCCTCACTCAAAAGTATATCCACGTCACCAATCTCCGACACCTTCATTACCAGATCCACAGGAAGAGCATATCCCATTCTTCCGTCTTTTACGGGAATTATATCTGGAAAATCTTCAAGTACAGGACCAGCCTTCTTCTCCAACAATTTAAAAGCACTACGGATTATTTTTTTTTGATAATCAGGATCGTTAGGTTTACCCATGGGCCTGCCCATAGGAAAATTTAACCACAACGCTCTGGGAGGTTTAATGATTTCAATATGTTCCCTAACAAATCCTACAAGAACTGTTGAAAAACCGTGAGATTCGAAGATGTGAGCCAGCCCGCACACGGCGCGCGTACAAAATGGTCAGACGGGAACGAGGAATACGGTATCAACCGCTTCCTGCTTCATCTTTCCTGCTACCTCAATAGCGTATTTTTTCATATCCTGAGGATCAGCAGCCCCCATGAAGGCATAATGACTCTCTGCCACAGAGCCAATTTCACCATCATTCGCCATCTCTTCTAAACGATCAAAAGGAATAATTGTATTAAGGTCTTGTTGCCAAGCTGTTCGATCATATTCAGCTGCAACATGAGTCATCACTAAATCTCTATCACTTTTTGAAATTGTACGGTAATCCCTAGCCAACCAAGAAAAAGGTTTTTCACCACGTCTCGAAACAGCTGCTGTTGAAACTATTGCAACCCTTCGCTCTGCTGATGCTTTTGGTGTAGTCCAAGCAAGTTTTTCAATATCAGGTGGTTTAAGTCTTTTTATAAAACCACGCCCTATGGCAGGCATTTCTGGGATTAATACCATTAATTTTCTCTCAAATAAGATCAGATGTAGTTTTGCAGATTTTTGAATTTCTGTAAATAAATAGTTTACATAATGAACACTTCCATTCACAATTAAGCGTCTTATTAGGTAGAAGGGTATTTAGTGAGTATATCTAATGTAAATTTGTATGAATTTCATGATTCCTCTGCTCTAGAAGAATTTGCCCAGTATTTTCAAAAAAATGGAGCAAAAAACTACCCCCAAGCAGAAATATTGCTCTTTGTTAAGACCGGTGAAACTTCAGGAATTAGTGTGTCTGTTTACCCAAACGATGAAGCGAGAGAAGCAGCCTCTACAACACGAGACCAGAAATTTAATAATAAGGATTTTAGTCATTTAGTTAGAGAAATATCAGTTTTGGAAGGCGACGTCTTAACCAAACATTTACTCCCTCACAATATAAAAGACTAAAAATATGAAAAAGGATCAAAAATGGATTTCAGCGGAGCAAACAGTAATTTACAACAAAGAATGGCTGCAAGCTGTGCAGGCGTAAATCGTCGACAGTCAGTATTAAATGCCCTTGATATTCAGATCGGTCAAAAAATTTTAGATATAGGGTGTGGAGGGGGCCACCTTTTAGAAGAAATAGCTCTTAGTGTTGGCCCAACTGGCAAATCATTTGGTTTAGATCCAAGCGAAACTCAAATAACTTCAGCAAAGGATAGGTGTATTCAACTCAAAAATGTTGAGTTTTTATGCCAAGGGGCAGAAAAAATAAACCTACCCAATAATTTTTTTGATTCTATCACCTCTACCCAAACTTTAGAGTATATTGAAAATGTAGATAGTGTGCTGGTAGAAGCTAAACGGTTACTCAAGTCAGGAGGGAAATTTGTAAATGTTTCAGTTCTGTGGGATCATTTCAAATTTCATGGCCCAGAAAATGAACTTAATACTCTTATACACGACGCATTCAGGGCCCATTGCTTTCATCAAATGTTGCCTATGGAAATGAAATCCAAACTCCAAAACCTTGGCTTTTATAATATCAAGAATAAAGAGCTGGCTTTTTTGATTACGGAACGCAATAATAATTCTCCAGCAAAATTTACTGAGGAAACTATCGCAAAGTTTGCTTTAAAAGAAGGTGTCTCTGAGGACAAAGTCTTAGATTGGAGAAATCAGTTGGCTTTGGCGGAAGAACAAGGTCATTTTGGCTTTACCAGCTTCCCTGTTCTTACTGAAGCACTTCTATAAATAAGTATTAAAACAATAACAATACTTTATAAAAAAACTAAACTATTATGGTGAAATCTTTTTCACTAATGCGTTTAAATGTTTGTCAGATACACCGCAACAACCTCCTATAACTTTTATTCTATTATCTATGAGTTTCTGACAGGACTCTGCAAATTCCTTTTCTGTTGAAGTTATTTGAGCACCTCCCGTTGATGTATCAAAAAGCATTATTTCTGGGTAAAACATAATTGGACCATCCCAATTTTCTTTTAGGATTTCCAAGCCGGCCTTTGAGTCTTCAAACCAACTATGCATTATACCGTATACATCACCACCTACCGCTTTAAGTGAAAGTATGATGTCTTTCAGCGGAATAATTTTATCTTCAGGCAGCAATTTAGGTGCTTCAGGAAATTCGTCTTCATCGTATATCAGGGACTTTATATTTTCTACTGAGAAGTTGCGTCCAACGATACTACCATCATTCTTATTCTTGCAACAACTTAAGCCTACCCATACCGGAAGACCGGTTTCCATTGCTGCCTCCAGAAGTATTTTTGAATGGTCAACATCTACCAAAAGCTCTAAGATGAGAAGGTCTACTCCTGAGTCCGCTAGAATTTTAGCAAGTTCTTTATAATTTTTTTGTTCGGTTTTAGCGTCAGGAACAAATTGTGGATCGGGTCTAAACTCATTGGTTAATAATGAAAAAAAATTTGACATGCTGCCTGCTATATAGACTTTATGCTCGGCATCCATGTTCCGTATTGCCTCTCGAGCTAGCTTTACCGCTTCCGAATTTATTGCCTCAGTTTGATCACCTTTACCAATTGCATCTAACGCATGCCTGCAGGTTGAAAATGTATTTGTCGTGATAATTTCACAACCTGCTTTGATATGATTTTCATGAACACTGATAACAACGTCAGGAGATTCTATATTCGCCAAAGCACCCCAAGCTGAACTCATCACGCCGCCTAACCGCTGAATTTCCGTACCAGTACCTCCATCCAAAATAATTATTGAGTCTTGAAGAATTTTTTCTCTTATACTTAATTTTTGCATTAATTCTTTTTCTCAAGAAGCCAAGTTATGTAATCACTCGTATAATTTCTGCATAGATCATTAAACCGGGCAAGATTTTCCTTACTCCAACGTTTTTGCCATTGACCACTTCTTCCATTTGCAAAAAATTGTTTATTGCTCTTCCATAATTTTGCATCAGCAACGGGAGCCAGGTCATCGGCTTTTCTTTTCATTTCCTTAAAACTGGCAGCCTCAACTAGTTTTGGAAAATCCTTCTCATTAATATCTATATCCAGATGCTTTGCAATTTTTCTCATTTCTCTAGATAAATCATTTTTCATTTCGTCATAATGTAGCATCAATATATTTTCCCTATGTCTATGCTGCCAAAAGGTTTCTCCATGATAAAAAAATGACCAATATGGGTACCCATCATTTTCCCATTCAAAAAAACCTTTTGTCAACCAATCCTCTAACCTCTTTTCCTCTGTGCTAGCCAGCAAGTCCGTAAATGTAACTTCGTTACCCATGGCTAATGACAATTCCTTCTCCATTTTTAAGTCAGTATTATCTTGATGATTCATCATAGAAACGAAAACGTCTCTGGGATCACGGCTGACAAAAATGTATCTTGCATCAGGGTGCCAAAGCAGCCCGTCTAAAGGCGTGTGAGTCTTTAAAATTCTACGATGTGTCTGTGCCGAGAGCTTTGCATGCATTTCTTCAGTACTATCAGTCACCAGGTCAACCCATGGTGATAATTCATTTAAGGGGGAGGGGAATTCAGTACTCTGAAAAACTAATAGCGCTACGATCATTTGTGTCCATGTGGTGCCAGCCTTATAACACGTGCAAACATATACATCGCCAGGTCGGGCCTTAAACCCCTCCCAACGCTTCGAATCCCAGTCTAGATGCTGATAGCGGCGAAAAGGAGCGTCCTCAAGCTTGAATTCAATGGTAGCCTGAAAACTGTGATTATGGCGCCCATGATCCATTTAAAAAATTCACCTTTCTAGTTAAACCAAGACCATCTCCAAAAACATAACTTACAGGCAAAATTTTTAAAGCTTAAAATTTACTATTTACGTATCCTTATCAATAAGAAACCTTTAGTTTAATTTCATCCTAAGGTGGCAAAATAGCGAAATAATCGACGAAAAGTTAACTTCTGGGTATCTGTTATTGGCAATGACAGGCCCAGAATTATAGTCGCTTACAACTCAAAGACCTTAAATAGCTAAGATGCTTCATTTGATGAAACTGGAATGTCAGTCTAATTTCAAAAAATGATTCAAAAATCTGCTGAGCTAGGAATTGGGAAATATGCTTAGATTACTGTTTCGGATAAATTTCTCACTGGACCCACTATTGGTTTAGCGGATTCATTTATACCATATGTTCTCTCGGTGATATCGTTTTGTATTTGATAAACTGAGAAATATACTTTACATCAAACTTTTGCGAGAATTTTATGTTAAGATGATGGAAAAAGATTATAGTCACTCCAATCAAATAAAAAGTGCATTCAAAAAAAAGGAAAATGCTTTAATTTTTGAAACATTTTCGGCAGATACTGATACGCCTGTTTCGCTCTTTCTTAAATATTTTGAAGGTAAGGATGACTCATTTTTACTAGAAAGTGTAACAGGAGGTGAGATAAAGGGGCGGTATTCAATAATAGGAACTAAACCTGATTTAATTTGGAAATGTGAGGGTGATAAAGCTTTTATATCTAGAAATTACTCCGATTTTGTAGAGGACAGTAGAGGCGCGATTGACTCCCTTCGAAATATTTTAGACGAAAGCTCTATGAAATTTCCTGAATCTTTACCCCCAATGTCATCTGGGTTATTTGGATATTTAGGATATGAAATGATTGGGTTGGTCGAAAAAATACCTCAATCCAATGTTGACAGATTAAACGTACCTGACAGTATTTTTATAAGGCCATCAGTTATAACAATTGTAGACGGCGTAAAAGATGAGGTAACTATAGTTTGTCCTGTTTGGTACAATAATTTTAATGGCTATGAAGAAGCACTAACGGAGTCAAAATTTTTGCTCAACGAAGTGATTGAGGCACTTTCCAAACCGCTATCCATTGCAAAAAAGCCAATAAAAAGCAAGGAAGCCCCAAAGATACTCAAGAGCAATACCACAAAAAGTGAATACCTTAATCTTGTGGAAAATGCTAAAGAATCGATAAAGTCTGGTGAAATTTTTCAAATTGTTTTGTCTCAACGTTGGGAACAAGATTTTTTGCTCCCACATATTTCACTTTATAGGGCCCTCCGCAGAACAAACCCTTCTCCATACATGTTTTTTTTCAAATTTAAAGATTTCTCAATAGTGGGTGCATCTCCTGAAATATTGGTCAAGGTAGTAGATAATGAAGTTACAATCCGCCCTATTGCCGGAACGCGGCCCAGAGGAAAAAATATAGAGGAGGACCAGGCACTTGCTACTGATTTATTAAATGATGAAAAAGAAAATGCCGAGCATCTGATGCTACTCGACCTTGGAAGAAATGATGTGGGTAAAGTTTCAGAAATAGGGTCAGTAAGACCCACAGAAACCTTTATAATTGAAAAATATAGTCATGTTATGCACATTGTTTCAAATGTAGTTGGCAAGCTTAAAGAGAGTGAGGACTGCATCTCTGCTTTATTTGCAGGTCTTCCAGCTGGTACCGTTTCGGGAGCACCGAAGATACGTGCAATGGAACTCATCGATGAATTAGAAAAAGAAAAGCGGGGGGTTTACGGAGGCGGGGTCGGCTTCTTTTCATCTGATGGAAGTATGGATATTTGCATCGCACTGAGAACGGGCATAATTAAAAATCAAAAGCTATTTATTCAAGCAGGAGGTGGTGTAGTGTATGACAGTGAGCCAGAAAAAGAATATGAAGAGACGGTTAATAAGTCTAAAGCGTTAGTAGTAGCAGCTCAAGAAGCTTTTAAATATAATCACAATTAATGAGCGATCCAGCATGTATCTATTAGTCGATAATTATGACAGCTTTACCCACAACCTTTACCACTTGTTTGGAGCGTGCGGTAAAATTCCAATAGTGGAAAGAAACGATGTTCGGTCAGCTAAGGAAATGATTAGAAACAAGCCAAAGGCGGTTATCATATCTCCAGGACCAGGGCACCCCGAAACTGCTGGAATTTGCACAGATTTAGTAACGGAATGTGCTAATGAAGATATTCCTGTACTGGGAGTTTGTTTGGGACATCAAATAATTGGGCATGCTTTCGGTGCCTGCGTCGTAAGAAACCACGAGATAGTACATGGGAAATTGAGCGAAGTTACCCATACGAGAAGTGGGATATTCAAAAACTGCTCTGAGTCTTTCAGAGTTACTCGTTATCATTCATTGGTATTACAAAAAAACTCTATACCAGAGTGTTTGAATGTTACTGCCAAAACAAAAAGCGATGTAATAATGGGAATTCAACACAGAAGCCTAAGAATTTTTGGAGTCCAATTTCATCCAGAATCAATTGCATCAGAAGAAGGTAAAAAGATTATAACTGAATTTATTAAATTAGCTGAAAGTAATTAATAACCTCTCATAAGACTCGATCATATCTTAGAAAATATTTATTGAAAACGTTTACTATCATATCCTTAAAATGTTTTGAGAAAACATAGCTTTAATATCTTTTACCCCAATAAGATATTGAATGTGCAAATTGAATTGCTATTGTGAATAATTATCTCGTATTGGATTTTTCTTATGTATACAAAAAAATTTGAATAGTGAGAAAAGAATGCACAAAATAGAAAAAAGGACATTATCGCAACCAAGTTCTTGGAACTATCATCCGGATTTACCCTTACTTAACTCCTCCATCTTTGTATGGCCACTAACACCAGCTCTAATAGTTAAGTGGTTTTCTTATAATTGGCTTACGCTGAGTGAACGTATTCTGCTATTTTTAGTTGCAGTATTATTATGGAAGTTTTGCTATCCAGATTTTTATAGCACCAATAGTTTTTCTTTCGATTGGATAGCTAAAACTTACATTATTAACTTTGCCGTAGTATTGAGTTTTGCAGGCTGTCTTCACTGGTATTTCTATATTAGGAAAGGTCAAGGTCAAGAATTAAAATTTGACCGACGCCATCTCGGAAAGAAAAGTAAGTTGTGGAATTTTTCTGATCAAGTTTATGATAATATGTTTTGGTCACTTGGTTCTGGGGTTGCTCAATTAACAGTCTTTATGGTTCTAACAATGTGGTTGATCGCAAATGGTTATGCTCCTAGTATAACGGCAATTAGTAACCCGTTTTGGTTTGCTACATCAGTGATACTTCTACCCATATATTCGGCATTTCATTTTTATTGGATCCATAGGTTATTACACGTGCCTATTCTTTACAAAAAAGTCCATTTCCTTCATCATAGAAACGTCAATGTTGGTCCTTGGTCTGGTTTATCAATGCATCCAATAGAACATTTTCTGTATACTTCGTCACTATGTATTCATTGGATTGTACCTTCAGACCCCATCCTTGTTATCTTTCATATGCTTTGGCTTGGGCCAGGTGCTGCTATGTCCCATACGGGATATGAGGATCTTTTGATAAAAGATAAACGAAGATTAGCTTTGGGAACTTTCTATCACCAATTACATCACCGGTATTATGAATGTAATTATGGGAACCAAGAAATGCCTTGGGACAGATGGTTTGGAACATTTCA
>MDSZ01063310.1_pt1 | contig 17831 bp, 24 predicted proteins | sample 811201 | NCBI WGS metagenome assembly MDSZ01 (sample SAMN05326647, study PRJNA326480) | marine metagenome | isolation source: seawater | place: Indian Ocean: North | collected 2010
ACTGCCCTTTTCTTGGTAGACGCTTGATCTAATGTTAACATAGTTTGACCGCCAGCTATTATTCTAAGTCGATCTGCAGTATTTGATTCGATCCAAGTTGCGTTATCTTCTTCAAAATATATTCTTTGGTCTTCAAGTAGATGAATATGTTCTCCTGCATCTAATTTTATATCCCTATTAAAGGTTGCTGCAGAATCCGTTTCACTAATACTTGCTAACGGTGGTCCTGGAGGTCCGGGAGTAGTTACAGTTACTATTTTAGATTGAGCTGGTTTTGTAACAGTAACTGTATCGTTCTGTTCAGTTATACTTAATAGTTTATTGATATCGTTTTGTGAATTTATGGTTACAGTATTTGCATCTATGATTTTATCTACTGTGACAGTATCATTTGGTGCAGTCACATTTACTGTAGTATTACTATTTGTAACACTTACAGAATTTGCTAATGCATCTTTTTCTACTGTAACAGTATCATTTTGTGCGTTTATATTTACTGTGTTATCCGCCATTATGTTATATCTTTACTTAATTTAACTCTTCCCTGAAGTATTCTTGTTCTTGCATGCCCATTAGTTAATTCTATATCGTAATAAGCTTTATCAAATGTAAAAGCATCTGTTAAAGTATGACCTATATATACTCCAATAGAACCTGATGCCACTGGAGTTGATAAATCACTTCCTGATATACTTAAAAATGAAGAACCAGAATGTTTTGTATAGGATAAATTAGTAGCCCCCATACTAGATGTTAATGTAGCAAGAGCCGTTCCGCCGTATGAAGTTCTAATACGCATTTCTGCATATTGACCACTTAAATCTACTGCATTTGATCCAGAGTCTTTATACTGAATTTCAAAATCTGTTGTTGCTCCTTGTTCAATTGTAAATGTATAATTTCCAGCTGCCATTCTGTTTTCCTCTTTTAATATAGTATAGTATTCGTCTATTATAAATATGAAGTTTTCTAGGAATGTGGGAAGTTATTGTAAACTTCTAGCAAATCTTTTAATATTGGATGACGATAATTTTCATGCAATGTAATAGAATGCATTCCCTTTACAGATTTTATATTGGATAGAAAAGATAATCCACTATCTTTTTGTCTTCTTAAATCTACTTGACCTATATCTCCACAAAACATCATTCTACTACCTATACCAATTCTTTGTAATATCATTAAGGTTTGACTATTATCCAAATTTTGACATTCATCTACTATCACCGTAGAATTAGTAAATGTTCTACCTCTCATATATGATACAGGCACTATTTCTATTTGTTCCTTAGCTATCATTTGATCTATTCGTTCCTTGCGTAATAGCTGATACATGTTACCATATATCGGAGCTACCCAAGGATCCATTTTTTCTTTTATATTACCTGGCAAAAATCCTAAATCCTCTTTTGATATAGTAGGTCGTGTTATTATAATCCTATTGACCCATTTATCTAATACTGATTGCAGAGCTATTTGACAAGCTAATAAGGTTTTTCCTGATCCTGCTTTTCCTAATAATACTGATACATCATTTTGTAAAATTTGTGCTTTTGCTTTTTTTTGTTCTTCGGTTAGTGAAATCTTGAACCTGTAGCCTTTCTTGTTGTTCTTAGGCCGATCTTTTATCATTGCAGACATACTGTTCTCCTAAAACTATTGATTTATTATAAATAGTTGTTTTGAAGATCAATAATAAAAAAAAGACCCCATTTAATGAGGTCTTTTTATTAAGATATATCAAAGTGATATTACAGAGTATGTAATCCTTTAACTTCGATCTTACCATAGAATTCAGGTCTAACGATCTTCTTCGCGTAACGCGTCATCACACCTTTTCTTGGAGTGAAGTTTTTCGGATCGTAAACTAGAGGAGTCATGATAAGTGGAACATATGGAGCATATACAGCACCAGTTTCCAAGAATTGAGTTCCTCTAAAGCCCATTAAGATTGTGTTCTGAACCATGTAAGGATTTTTGTAAACAGTAAATCTGTTATTCAATTGTCCTACTTTCTGAACACCCATTGCAAATGATGATGCATTACCATCAGTATCTGCAGCGTATCCTGGGATTGATTCTAATACAGTAGCTACATCTGGAGAACATACTAACCAGTTAGCACCACCACGCATAGTTTTAGCGTGAATTTTGTTACTAACTTTTTGGATTTTAGTTCCTAAAGTTTGGAACCAAAGACCTTGGTTGTAAGCTTCACCAGTATTAGCGCTTGCCCAAAGGTTATTACCATCATATTTTTCACCAATAGTAACAGACCATCTTTCAGTTGTTAAAGCATTTCTTTGTAACATGTCTAATATTTCTAAATCTATTTCTTGCGAAATGTATTCAGATAACATAGATGTTAATTCTGCTTCAGCATCAATTGAGTGGTAAGCATTTAAGTCTTGAGCGAACTCAGGAGTCCAAACTGCTTTTAACTTTCTAGTTTTAGCAACGATTGGAATACTCTTCATTTCAAGATTGATTTCTGGAATAGCTAAATCAGTTTCTGGGTTAGCTGACATTGCAGTAGAAGTAGACTCGAAGTCACCTCTTGTGATGTCAGTTGGAGATTTGATGAATTCAACTTTGTATCCTTGTCTTTTCGTTACACCTGAACCAGATACTACGAATTGAATATAAGTTCCATTTGCAGCTTCATTACCTGAAGAATCAGTTAATTTAGTAAACTCAGGGAATATTCTTTCAACAAGTTTTCTACCATCATTAGTAGAATCAGCTCCAGACACGTGAAGTAGATTGAAAGCTCTTACAGCTTCTTTGTCTAAATATTTGTGTCCAGTTGTTCCATCTGCTCCTGTGAATAAAGATGAAGTAGCAAAGTAAGCTCTATATACTTTTCTACCACCTAATGCTGCAGATGATGCAACATCTCCACCGTGGAATTGACCAGCATATGATTGTGAGAATACTGTATTAAAGTTGTAGTCTACACCTCTTAATGAAGCTGTAGTTGCTAATATACCATATCCTAACGCATCATTTCCGTCGTTATTATTTAATCCAGTAGATACATACTTGTTAGTATATCCAAATCTACCAGCACCGTAAAGACCTTCTGTTGGGTCTCCAGTTTGATCAGTTTCACCAAATACAGAGTCTTTTTGTGAATCTTTACCTTGAGATGTTTTGAAATTTGCAACCGAAGTTCCATATTTGTAATCAAGATAGAAGATAAGACCTGATGGTAAGTTCATAGGTTGAACCGATACGAAATCTTTAGCAGCGATTTCTGCGAAGATTCTTCTAACTAATGGTAAAGCTACACCTGACCACTCTTCCGAGTTAGATGCAGTTCCAGTTCTAGATGATTCATCGATAAGTTGTTTAGCTTGGTTCTCTAAAAGAACAGCCATACCGTGCTTTTCGTATTCGTTTTCCAACCCTTCTAATAGACCAGTTCTATCCCACTTACTTACAACTTGCTTTGTTTCAGCTAATTGTTGTCTGTGAACATTACTGGTATTGTCTAAAATGTTTTTAACACTATCCATTTTTCGTTCTCCTAAGGGTTAATTGATGAGTCCAGCTAACTTCTTGAATCTGTCAGCCATTACGTCACCTTCGTTTAATATTTTTGTTTTACTCGGTTTCGTCGAAGCAGTTGGTTTAGACGCCATTCCTTCTTTGATAGTTTTTACGTTACTTGTAGACGTAGCACTATTCATAGATTCAGCTAATGTTGAATAAACTAATTTTACTTCTCTGATGTTTTTTGCTCTATCGAAAGTTTCGATAACTTTCAATTTTTGTCCTTCACTTAAACTATATGCTTTGAATAGTTTATTAGTGAATAACAGTTTGCCGTTCAATAGATTTACTTCGTTGATCTTACCTTTAAGGAAACGCACTACATCGTATGCTTCTTTAAGGTCCGCTTGCAAAGTTTCGACTTGAGAAGCTTCTTCCATATTGTCTTCAGCTTCTTCTTCCATATCTTCGTCTTCCTGAAGTGATTTAATAATTTCTTCTAAATCAACTTCTTCTTCCATATCTTCACCTTCATAAGTTTCTGAAGCTTCTTCTTCTTCAGTTAAATCATCTGGTTTAGATACTTTACCAGGATCTTCAGTATCACCGCTATCAGCCATGTCTACTTTATTGTCTCCTGATCCGACGTTAGATGAATCAGTTTGCTCATCCATAGATTCTTCGTCTTCTTCGATTTCGTCTTCGAGTTCTCTAATGATTGCTTCAAGCTCTAGATCTTCTTCCATCTCGTCTTCTTCTGAAACTTCATCCTCTTCACCTTCATAAGTTTCCTCTGTGTTGTCATAATCTTCATCAGCAGGCATCTCATCTGTAGGTTCGTCAGTTACATCAGCAGCATCCATTTCATCCTCGTCCATGTCTTCATCTTCTTCCATGTCCTCGTCTTCATTATATGCTTCTTCAGTTTCTTCCTCTTCTGCTACAGTAGGTGTTGATTCTTCCATTTCTTCCATTTCATCTTCTTCCATTTCTTCAGCTTCATTTTGAATTTTAGCTGAAAGCATAGATTGAAGTTTTGGAGTGAAAGCTTCTTCAAGAGCGATTTTTGCGTTTGCTAATGCAGTTTCTCTTACAGCTTTAGCGTCAGCGATTGCTTCTTTTAACAAATCATTGCTCATTGTTAGTTCTCCTATATTTTTAATCGGAAAATAAGATTATTGGGAATCTTAATAGGTGGGTTAATTTTAATTAAACGTTACATTAGAATGTAGTAACGTATTCATATAATAAATACAATAAAAAAAAGGAAAACATTCTATTTTCCTTTAATTTTTTTTATTTTTTTGCGTATTTTTGCAAATTATTAAGACACTATTAAAATAGTGGTGTAGTATATGTAATATTATCTCGCCTCGCCGTTAACTATTACAGTCCAACATGAATTATTACTCATCTCTCTATCAACCCTTTTTTGTTCCTTTCTTTGCAATCCTATAGCTCTCTCCATTTGAACCTTGCGTTTAAGAGATGGTTTAATAAAATATCTCCTTTCCTTTAGTTCCTGGATAACTCCAGTATGTTTCATCATCCTTCTGAATCTTTGCAAAGCTTGTTCTATATTAGCTCCCTCAGGAACTTTTATACTTCTAGGTTGACCCGGAACTTGGAAATCCTGTCTAGTAAGTCTTTTTCTACGTTTGAAATTTTTTTTCTTGAAATCGTGATTACGTGTATTTGTATCCGATTGATTACGATGTTTTTGGTTTCTGTTGTACGCCATTTATTTAATTTTATATTATTACTTAATTTATATTAAATATACAAAATTTATTTGAACTAACCAAATGTTTTTAGTGATATTTAGGAATATCTTCTGTATTCATTAAATACATATCGCCACGAGCATCGCCTACTATTGTCATATCTCTTACAGCTCTACCATTTCGAAATAGTTTTTCAATAGGCACATCATCTACATTTGTTTCGAATCCCCAATCATCTCTTAATTCATCTAAATCAGGATCGTTTGGAAAAGGAATTGAACCTTTTTTAATTTTTTTATATCTTTTTTTAATTGGACCTCTTACCTCATTAACTTTTTTTGATGGAGCTAATGGTATTCTATTATCACTTTCACCTATCTGATAATATCTACCTAACTTCTGACCTATATCTTCATATAGAGCTTCCATACGTTGTTGCATTGTATTTACTTCATTGGCAACCTTTTCAAATTTTGTAAGATTAGCATTTATTTCTTTTACATCCTTCTTAACAGTAACTGAATCAAACCAATCATCAGTTTCAGATAATGCTACTTTCCCAGCTAATTCACATAGTTCTTTGATTGCGCCAATTACTTCCTTAACACTATTAGGTCTGTAAATATGTTCGTTGAATTTATTGAATTTAGCAATAGTATTATTAACAACCTGTTTTTCCTCGATTGTTAATTTTCTATAATTTTCCTCAACTTTTGATTCGTTGATCAATGGTCTCATTTTTAACATATTTATTCTCCTATCTAGTTCTTTTAACTGTATTAGCTAAATTTGTAATGGCACTATCAACTAGATCCAATGCCTTATCTATATTCTTCCAATTTTGTTGTGCGTTTCTATCATCTGGATTATTATCAGCAAACATTTCATATGCTGTTCCTAACTCGTCCATTGTTTTATCCCACTGACTAGAAAATACTTTTGATATTTTTTCTGCTGCAGATTTATTAAAAGTTTCGTTTAGATTTGGGGCCTGGCTTCTTGGAGTTAATTTATTGATTGATGGCGTTCCAATAATTTTAGCATTATTCATTTCCCTAAATTCTTTAAGAATTTGATTTTGCTTTTTTTCTAATATTTTATCGCTTTTTGCCATTTGCTATCTCCTAATTTATTGGACAACAACCAGTCATTTCACAAATAATTTCTCGTATTATTTTATGAATCTTTTCATTAGATGGTTGATTAGTAATTCCCTCAGTAATAACTCCTTCATTTACTGGTCTCATGAACGCTCCATGTGTTGACGGATTTGAAACAAAGTCCCAACATATCAATTCAAAATCATCTTCCACCTGAACAGTTCCTTCTTCCATCTGTTTTACTGAACCCATACCTCTTGAACTTATACCTAAAGTAATACCTGCTTTCAATAATTCCTTTAGTATATTACCGGATGGTGTAGATAAAATTTCTACCTTACCCATTACATCATTACCTTTCCACCAACAATCCAAAACATTGTGAGATACATTTTGTAAATTTACTACAGATGCATCTGGATGGTCTAGTTCACCTAATGCTCTATTTTCTGCTATATTTACTTTTTTATATTGTGCTATTTCTCTTGCTAAAATTTCCTTAGGGTATACTCTACCATTTTGATTTTTTGCTCCAGCTCTTTGCAATACTCCTTCAACTACTAAACGTCCATTATTCATTTGTTCCGCTTCTAATAGTTGTTGAGGACTAACCTCAAAATTTATAGTATCAATCAGTAATCTTTTAGACATATTTTTATCCCGCTAATTCTTTTAATTGTCTTCCTATATACAACATTCGTTCACCGATTTTATTAAATCTAGATTTGGTAGATTTCCAATATCCATCTGCGCTTACGCCCATTTCTGTCTTTAATTTATTATTTTGTTTTACTATACGTTCTATTTCAAATAATTTTCGGTTAATTTCTTTAATTGCTAAATTTACTTTTTTCTTAGGAGTTGAGGTTTCATCTTTTTTGTAATCCTTATAGGTTAATTCATTCATTGTCTTTTTATATATCGACTCACCCATCTTTCCTACAAATATTTTTTTAGGTCCTTTTTTTACCATTTTATATCCTGTGCTATTTTCCGCATTTTCTTTTTCTTTCTTTTTATCACTCTCACTATCACCTGAAAAAGCAAATGGGGTTTTAGGAGGTCCTGCGCCACCATCTAGATTAGATGTTACATTTGTTTCATCCAACTCTTCCTTTTTTTGGAGTTCCTCGGAAATTCTTTTTATATACGATTTAATTTTATTTGACATTTTTTAATTCCGTAATCAATTCATACAATTTTAATAATGATACTATTTCCTTATCTTTAATTCCTCTAGATCTTCCTAAACGATTAGCTTGTTTCATGACCTCTCCTAATTTGATTTTTAATACTGGATCATTAACAGATTTAATTTTTCGATTGATCGTTCTTTTAATATATGGAACTTCGGATATAATATAATTTTTAAGGTTGGTAGTATTAGAAACATTATTGATATATTCTCTTAAAAGATTTTTTTGTCTTTCATTTAATTTATCATATTTGGTATTAAATTTATCTATCAAAATTTTATATGATAATAATCGAGTATCCTTATCTTGACGATTATAAGTTTCGTCTAATATACCTCTTCTACTATTTTTTCCATCTGGAGTTAAAATATGTTCTATCAGTTGATATCTATTTTTTACATCTTCAGCTGGTTGCAAAGACGATTCAAATAATCTAAATACTGAACCTAATTCTCTGTAATTATTTACTCTAGATCTGAAAAATGATTCAGAATCAAAATTCTCTTTAATTTCCTTAATTAAATTATATTTTTCTCTTCTTAAAGATGCTGAATTTAATTGTCTCCTTGCAGATACTGCTGCGTCTAGAAATTTATTGGCTTTCGTTTCCGTTGAAAATTTTTCCTTAATCACGCTCTGATATAATTCAAGTTCCTTACCTAATTGGGTTTTAGAATTAAAGTATTTTTTGATAATTTTAACGGCCGATGAATCCTGATTTGCCAGTGTATCAGAAGCTATTTGTCTAACTAATAGTTCAAATAGGATACCTGTGTTTCTGTATTTAGAATGTTTCATTGGCTTACTTCCTTGTCTTTATTTATATTGTATATTTCCTCTTAAATAAATATTAAGTTTGAGAAAAATATTACACATCCATTAGATTATTCTCGTCTAAAAGTGTACCTTTATCCGAATTATTTTTATTTTCTGGGTCTAATGTTTCTTTTATTATATTTTTTGTTTTCATTTTGCCATTTAAGGACTTCATTAAGGATTTCATTTGATTGGAATCCTTTTGATACTCTTCCCGATGAAGTGGACTATTACCTCTAAAATTATGTTTTAATGGTTGATCATCTCTGAAAGTTTTTGATAAATCCTTCGCACCTATTGGATCCTGACCTTGTGGGTGGTTAACTGATTTATATGCGTTACCAACAGCTGGCCTACCAACTGGATTTTCCGCTGGATCATCATCCTTATTATGATCCTTACCCATTGATGCTAAATCATGAGGAGTTCCAAATGATTGATGTGATTTCGCTGGATCATTTCCTTCTTGTTCTATTTGACTGTGTCTGAAACTTTGTTGTAAATCTTTTATAACACCATTTTGTTCCCTCTGCCATTGTTCCTTACTCATATTTAATATATTTTCATACATCCATTTATTTGAGATCACCTTACTTTGTTGCATATCGGAAATCAATCTTATTTTTTCCTGCCACAATGATACCTTTTCCTGTTCGTATACAGTTGAAGGTGTTGTAAGACTCAATTCAAAATTTATTAAATCTTCATCCGTATACCCCTGAGTATATAAATGAACTATAGCTATCTTAGTCAATTCAGAAACTACTATACGTTGTATTCTTTCGATCGTTCTTGCAAATCTAATATCCTCTGCTGCAAGTGTTGCCTTTCCTTCTATACCTTCTTCATATCCCAAAAACGCCTTTGGAACTCTCAAAGCAGACATCATTTTATTTTTTAGATATTCAATATCATCGATTGCATTAAATTCTAATCCACTTAATGATTCAATTCTTGTTCCACTTTCACCTCCTCTAGTAGGTAAATAAAAATCCTCCATCATATTTTGAATATTAAATTTCAAATTATAATCACCTGTTTGAGAATCGACAAATGGAACCTTTTTCATTTTATCAATAATAGCTTGCATATATCCATCTACCTCATCTGGTGGTATATTACCTACATCTATATTGAACATACGTTTTTCTGGGGCTCTCATAATACGATGGATCATCATTGCATCTTCCATCATAGTCAATTGCTTCCAGGTTTTTCTTGCTGGTTCTACCATTGCTCTACCATAAGGTAAAAAATTAGTATCGGATAATAATCTAAAGTGAGCCATTTCAAAACTTTCATATATTGCCTTACCAGCTACACCATCCTGAGTAAATCTGGATGCATACGGATTCTCTTCATCATATCCCTCTTCTCTCCATATTTCATATGGTGATAAAGGCACAACATTGACTATACCATATTTTTCCGCTATATCCAATTTAAGGAAAAAGTCTCCATATTTACATAAATTACGAACCCATGGCCATAAATTAAATTCTATATTAAGAACATCATACATAAGATTGTGAACTACTTTTTGAATATCCTCCTTATCACTACGAATCAATAATACATCTCCAAATTCATTTTTCATTGTAGATTCATCTGCATATATGTCTAATGCTGATGATATAATTGAATCTGTATCCATTGCTTCATAATCATTATATAATTCACTTTTAGCATATTGAAAATTTTGTTGAACCTGTGCGCCATATCCTCCACCGTGAGATTGTCTTCTTAATCTTGACCATCTATCTATACCACCTTGTGTTTTCAAATTTCCAGACGATTGTAATCTTGATGTATCGCTTACTTTTAATTTACGACCACCAACATTTCTAATTACAACGTTACTTGCAAATAATTTTTTTAATCTACCAAATAATGATTTATCAGCCATTTTTAATTCCCTTTATATATAACTATAACAACCAGGTAATATCCTGATCCTGATTATTTACTCTTTGTGTCCATGGATTTACATCTAATTTATTTTTGCTTGTGTAAACTCCTGGTCCATTATTTTTTCTAATATTATTTAATGTGGATTTAGTTAATTCTACACCTTTTTGTCGAAGCATTAAAGCTGTATCTCTAACCCACATAGCGATAGCAAACGCCATTACCAAGTCATCATTATATCCAACTTGAGCTTGAGGTTTATTACCTTTCCATATAAAGACCATCAGTTCATCAATCAACCTTTTAGATTTAACAATACATGCCTTCTCCCTGAAATAGGTCTCTAGTTTAGATATAATTAGTGGTCTAGTTTTTGAAGTCGTCGTAAATCCAGGTATCATTTTATCATCCGGTCTCAAATCATATCGTTTTTTTAATCTTGATTTAGTATCGACTACTGAAAGATCTGGAGTTGAATAAAATAAATTTTTATAATTTCTATCTATTGCTGGTTGAATTGCTGCCCAACCTACATTAGCATTTTCAATTACTAACATCGCATCATTCCATTCTGTAGCAACATTTACTAACATATTACCAAAATCCTTAGTTGGCAATTGGCCTTTATATTCTGCAACTTGAGTAAGTGATTCAATATCTATTACATGGAATGTAGAATAATCTGTAGAATCACCTCTAGCTACGTCTGATACTACTATATAATCCTTACTATAATTTACAGATTCCCAAGCCCAATAATTCCCATCAAATCCTTTTTTTTCCATTGGATCGCAAATATGGTTTTGTTCATACCATTGCAATGTAGTTCCTTCAACAACAGTATGTCCGGAGGTAATAAAATCACAATCACATTCTTGAGCAGCCATTTTTGATCCTAATAGTTCATCCTGTTTATCCCTCCAATCTTGTTCTCTCTCTGGATGTAGAGTCCAATGAAGTTTGATAGGATTAAATCCATTTGTTCCTGCTTCTGCTCCAACCCACGTTTTGTGAAAAAAGTTTCCAGTTCCATTTGGGGTTGATAAAACTATAGCTCCACCTCCAGTAGCAAGTGTTTGTTGAGATGAAGCCCATATTTCATCTATATTATCTATAAATGCTGCTTCGTCCATAATCAATAATGATAGTGCTTCGGATCTACCTGCATCTCCTGCTGAAGATACAGCTTTTATTTGTGAACCATTTTTGAATCGTAATGATAATTTATTATCTTCTACACAATTACCTTTTAACCAGGTTGGAAGATTATCATGCATTACCCTAACCTTTGTTACTAAATTTTTTGCAACCTCCTGTTTTGTGGCAATAACTAAAATATTTTTATCATTATTAAATAACATTGTCCATAGTGAATATCCTGCTGATAATGTAGATATTCCCAACTGTCTAGATTTGAGAATTACATTATAATCGTTATCTCTAAATTCGCGTAATGATTTTTCCTGAAATGGGTAAAGATTAAATTTAATTTTTCCCTTTTGTGGATGCTGTATATAACAATATTTTTTCATGAAATGTACAGGATCTTGAGCACACTTCGTGAATTCTAATTTAATAATATCTTTTAAGCTTTTTTTTGCCATAATAGTCTACCTACTAATAATAAATATACAAAAAATATATTTAAGAAACAAATTTATTGAGGTAAACTATAATCTATAATATGTATTATCGCAATAGTTCCAACAACACCAAGCACTATTCCTCCAGCAGGAGAATGCCAAAATTTATTTCTTCTTTCTAGTTCCTTTCTATATAGATTTATATTATCATTTAGAAGTATTTTTTGTTGAGTAAGTAAACTAATTTGTAATGAATCATTAGATGATATAGATTTATTAACATCGATAATATTTTTCAAATCTAAAATATATAAATCCTGTTTTGTTACTACCGAATCTAATGCTGTAATTTTTAATTTATATTCAGTATTAAGTTTTTTCGAAATTTCGTAAGCCGTTTTGTAATCTTTATTTTGTGAAAATCCTATAGTGGTTATACAAAGTAGTAAAATGGTAAGTAATTTTTTCATAACTATCTCTTTATTATTATTATTATAAAATTTTTCCTAATTTACTTTTATTAAATAGTTTTTGTATATCGGACCAAAGTCTCAATTCTCTATCAATACCACCTATCTTTTCAAAAGCATCAGTATCTCTCTTTTTCTTTATATCTTGTAATGTGCTTACTATTCCACCAAATTCAATATTGTCTGATAATTCATAGTATTGTTGTTTTAGATCGTAATAAGAGTTTCCTTCGGATAATTTTTTTGTAGGTTCTTCCTTTACTTGGTGTTCGTGAACATGGCTTTCTAATACCTTTAATTTTTTCGTTGGGATATTTTCAAAAATTTTCCCTGTTCCAAAATCTACGTCTACATAATTAACTTCTCCAGATTCATTAAGAGAATGATTTACAACCTTTCCTTTTTTTCCGGACTTCATTTCCTGGACATGTTTTGGACAATCATGAACTACATTTCCTTTACCGTATGTAGGAACAAATGGATCCTTCGCTTCTTCAATCTGAACCCTTCCTGTTCCCTCTAATTCTTTATCAAGATCTTTACTGGATAATTTTTTTCCTTTAACACCTTCACCGAAGATACAAATCCATTCATTACTTTTATGTTTTTTCCATGTCTCACCCTTAGCTCCAGACATAGGTCCTGTCCAGTGTATCATTGCACCTACCTTAGCTTTCTCTGCAAATTTTCTTGGCGGTCTTTGAATTTTATATTTTTTGAAGTCGCTCCACATTCCTTGACCGGAATATTTATGTGCTTCATTTATTTCTAATTTGGAATTTAATATATTAGATATGGTTTCTCTAATAATTTTTCTTAATTGTTTTTCAGATTTATTCATAATTATCCCACTTTCACTAATTTATGAGTCTGAGTTGCCATCCATGCATCGCCAGATAGTCCAGCTTGCTTTGCTGCTTTTTTAATAGCTTCTACAGTTGATCTTGCTTTTACAGTATAGGTTTTCTTTGGATCCAAATCTACACCTGATAGTTTCATTGGGGCAAATTGCATTCTCCAAGTTGCAAATCCTTCATTCATACTAAATGCAGCTTCTTCCTTTGCAATTGCTTTAGATACAGCTTTTCTTCTATTTTTAAGATATTTATCGGTTTTATCTACATCACCATCATTATCAATATCAGAATCTTCCTTTCCAACCGGATCTAATGCTTCTACTAATTTCTCTTGAGATTTAACCCATTCATTTATATTAAATTTCATACTATGTTCCCTAATTATCTTATTATTTTATTCCTAATATTTTACCCATTTTTTCTGGAACAAATTTTGCTGCTGTTACTTGTTTAGCATATAATTGTAGCTGTGCTCTTGTTTGACCTGTTGGGCCTTTTTTCAATTCATGATCTAGATGTTTTATTAAAACATCACAATTTCTTTCCCACTCCTTTAGAAATCTTTTATCCATAGGAGCTTCGTCGATCTTGCCTTCTATAATATTTTTTAGTTTTATCATCTCGTTGCCTGTCTATAATATGATCTTACATATGACTTTACTACTTCTGCCATATATTTTTGAATATCCTGTTCATCAAATCCATCATCTGCAAATTCGAATACATAGTTTTGTATAACATCTGCTAATGTTCTTTTGTCTTTATTATTGACCAATGACATCATTCGGCTATTCAATTCGTTAATATTTTTATCCTCAAATACTATCCTTAATAAACCTTCCTCTATCGATTCTCTTTTAGGTTTATACTTTTTAACAATTTGTTTCCAATCTCTTTTAGCATTGGATGACATATATCTTTCAGCGCCAAAATTATCAGCTGGCCCAATCATAGAATGAATTCTGCCTTTCTTGATTTGTTTACCATATCTTCTACCAAAAGGAGACATTGCAATCCAATTTAATAATCCTTCTGCTACATCTTTTGACATCTTTATACCTTCAATAGCTGATGTTCTATTTTTTAATACATCTTGAAGACCAGCGAATGCTGATATTTCATTTATCTTTTTTGATGTTTCCTCTAAATCACTTTTAGGTTCTGATTCAGTAATGGGATTCCATTTCATTTTCATCAAACGTTCAGAAGGTAATTGACCTAAACTAGATTCATTTAGTTTTTTAATAGTCTTCTTATCGATAAGATCCTTTAATCTTGCCATTTAATTTTTCTCGCTTTTTAATATCTTACTCCCGGAACTAGTCCGGGAGTTTGATATTGTTATTTAATCGGTATAGCTATTATGCAAATACTGATAAGTTTGCTGCTACACCTGTTCCAGATGATTCCATATGAGCACTACAACCCCAAGATGTACCATTATATGTAAATGTTATCGTTGAACCTATACCTGGTCCTCCGTTTGTTAAACCAACTACATTTAATCTGTAGTCTGCTGCTACTGATACGTCTACTGATTTAATTAACCCAACAGCTGATCCTGTTGCACCAGTTGTTCTAATAACAGCTGATCCTACAGTGAAAGTTTCATCAGATGAAGCACCTGAGTAAACTTGTGTTTGACCGTTAGCTACCGCTGCAATATAAAGCATATGAATTGTATCTCCAGCTACAGAAGAAGCTCTTGTAGGTAGTGTATAAGTTGCTGCGTCTGTATCAGTTACGTGATAAAACGTATTTTTAACTAATGTTCCAGCAGCTGCTAAAGCAGTTACGCCTGTAAAGTGATACTTTGTTGCTACAGGGCCTAAACCATCTACTAAATCATTAAAGTGTCTTGCTTTTGCAGGAAGTGAATTCACCCTACCATCTCCTACACTTCTTGGATTCGCGTTTGCGAAAGTTACTTTATGTAATGCCATTTTTTAATCCCCTAAATGTTTTTTTCCGCTTCTGCTAAAGCTGCTTCCAAGTCCGCTATTGTTTGATCGTTCTTTTTGACGTTCTTTTTTGCATCCTTGACCTGCTTACTTCTACCATCGGCAGTTTGTTTAATATTATTTAATTTTTTAGTCAGAACTTTTTTATCTTTTTGCAATGTATCCAATTTTGTTTGAATATCATTTATTTTTTTATCATTTTTAGCTATCTTAGGATTTACTTTACGACCTTTAGCTTTTGCTGCAAGTAATATAGTTAATATTGATCCTATTAGTCCTATTATAAATAGTATTGATTTTTTTATCTTGCCCATTTTATCCCTTATACTTATATTTATCACTAATATACTTTGTAAAATATTTATACATTTTAATTAACAAAGCCGTATTATCCTTGAGATTATCCAATGCGTTTTTAACTGTCGCTTGGTCTATTTGATTTTGTTCTGGTGTTTTAGCTGGATCGTCAGGTTTACGAATAAAATTTATATAATTAGGTAATGAGCCTATTGTCGTTGTCAAATTAACTACATAATCATTCATTGACTGAATCATTATATCCATTTCCTCGTCACCTTCCTTTTTCTGACCAGAATTTCTTCCGCCTTGTTGCTCTTCAATCTGAAACTGTTTTAGTCTCCAATCCCTATCACTAAATTTATTTGCCATTATATACCCTTTATGCTGGTCCGTATTTTGATTTATATGTTGTAATACTTCTAGGAGCAAATGTATTTGTGCTAGGTAGATTACGTGTAGTCAAATCAGTTGCTGCCGGAGTGTTAATGGTCGGTAACGGCTGATTTGTTAAATTAGTTTGATTTGGCCTTGCCAAGGTAGGTGCTTGTTTTTCTATATTTGATTCTGGCATATTTTATCTCCTTAGTTCCAAAAAATTAGTTTAGCAATCACTCCTATTACAGCTACCCATACGGACCATAATGCAGCTCCTGCTTTTTTTCTAAAATCGGTATTACGATTAACCCTTGCTATTGCTCCATTATCTGGATCCAATAATACCTTTTTTATCATAGTTAGATCATCTTGCATTTTAGCCTGAGTATCCTTTATATAGGTTACGTCTTGCTTAACAAGTTTTATTTCTGTATGTAAATGTTCGTTTGTCAATCGTGCCATTGTTATTCGCCTACGTTTAGTCCTTTATTTGAAACGTGTTCTCCAACATTACCAGCAGCATATATACCAAATACCCATTTTACAAATTCCGACCATTGGCCAAAATCAGCTTGGTTAGTTGCTACAAATACTATAGATGCTAGAAATAGTATCATTGCAAACATTAACTTTTTACTTTGTAGTTGTGTTTTTAACATTGTCATTTTTTTCCTCCGATTTTAATTTATAATCCTTACCATATTTAGCTTTTAATAATAATTCATTTTTGAATTTATTAAAACGATCATCAATATTTTTATTTATATCTTCTGATGATTCTGGTAATTTCCATTTCTCAACTTTACCATCGCTATTCACATATTCCATTTGTGTAAAAGTCTTTTTTATCAATTCCACTTCCTGGGAAGCTTCTGATAAAAATGATTCTACATTTTTCTTTATCTTATTTCTTTCCCATTCACCGTATATGTCTTCGCCTTTTTGGTATCCCTCACATATCATCATTGTTTGTTCTTTTGTAATACAATCATGACATTTATTTTCCCTTTTGATAAATTGTTTATCAAAATTTGTAATCTTCTTATTACAACATGGACATTTGTCCGCTGTAATCAATTTTCTGATTTTATCAAATCTACTAACCTTAGATTTGTATCCATCCTTTTGAACCCATTTTTGTCCATTATCATCTGTCCATACTTCACCTATAACGCGTTCAGTTTTTTTATTTTCAAAACCAGTTGTCGCTTTTGTTTGCGATCTGTGCTGGCCTCGTAGCATTTCATTTATTGCCTTTATATTTTTTAATTTACCCATAACTATTTTTCTTTACCTCATTAACATATCATCGTACATTGATAAATCACGATCATAAACTTTATTATTTACCTTTTTGATTGGAAATGCTCTTAAATCTAAAACATTACCATTATCCAATTGAACTTCATGTCCTCTTACGGCTACAACCTTTGCTTTTTCATCTCTAGATACTTTACCAAATTTGAAATATCGATCGTAAGTTATTACATCACCTCTATTTGGTTTTAATTGTCTTTGCATAAAAGCCATTTGACTTTTAGATAATTTATCATTTAATAATTTTTTCTTTTCAGAAACATTTTCTTTTGCAATTTGAATTTTAGCTGTAGGGATTGCATTTATAATCTTTTTAGCCTTTTCAAAATCTTTCTTATCCAATTTTAATGCTGTCATAGTTACAGATAATCTATTCATCTGAAAACCTTTGATTCCAGCTCTTTCTAATGCACCTTTCAATGTATTGGGTTTGAAGTTTGCTTTGGTTTGTATACCAATCATGCTTTCATTTAATTTGCCTTCTTTTACAATACTCTTGATGGCTCTATTTGGAATTACCATAGTCTCCATTGGGCCTGTTCTAATTCTTAATGGAGATAAGTTTTCTATTTTACCTTTATATGTATTCGCTCCTGTTTTTACAGTTACAGTATCCCCAACTTTATATTTAGCTTCGTTTAATTTGCCTTCAAATTTAAGATAAGCATCTACTTGTTCCTTCCCTCTTGGGCTACGTACTGAATTTTGTCTTATATAGAACGCTGCTGG
>MDSZ01160810.1_pt1 | contig 17825 bp, 19 predicted proteins | sample 811201 | NCBI WGS metagenome assembly MDSZ01 (sample SAMN05326647, study PRJNA326480) | marine metagenome | isolation source: seawater | place: Indian Ocean: North | collected 2010
ATAAGTCTGAGATAAACCATTCAGGTCTATTTTCAGAAATTAACATACATCTGTCACCTTTGTTTACATATTTAATTAATTCAAGTGCTAATTTTTTTATTGAGAGATAAGTCTTTTCCCAACTATAATTTTTTTTTGGTTCTTTTAAAGATGACAACAAAATTTTATTCTTATCATTTTGATTTTTATATTGAATGAAGAATAATTCTAATAAATTATTAAGATTATTTAATTTCATATCAATTTGGTGGGCAAAGAGAGACTCGAACTCTCACAGTATTGCTACTATTGGATTTTGAGTCCAACGCGTCTACCAGTTCCGCCATTCGCCCTATATTATTAATCATTATTTTTGTTTATAAAATAATAGTATAAGAAGAATTATTGTATTAAAAGTAAATATGTTCAAAGAACTTTATTTAAAATCTATAAAATTAGCAGGGCATAAAAATTCAAAATATTTTTTAGGTTTTATTTCATTCATAGAAAGTTTTATTTTTCCAATACCACCTGATGTTTTAATAATTCCTATGACAATAGCAAAAAGGCAAGAATGGTTCAGAATAGCACTAATAGCAACTATTGGTTCAGTTCTAGGAGCATGTTTAGGTTATTTAATTGGTTATATTTTTTTTAATGAAATTGGAATAAAAATATTTGAATTATATGGGGTAGATAATACCTCCTTTTTAAAAGATAAAGTTTCTTCAGAAGGAGGTGTTATAGCTTGGATTACACTATTAGCTATTGCAGGGTTTACTCCTGTTCCATTTAAATTACTTACAATAACTAGTGGTTTCGTTCATTTTAATATTTTTTATTTTATATTAATTTCAATCATGACCAGGGGTTCAAGATTTTTCATAATTGCATTTTTAATTGGAAATTTTGGACCTGCGATGAAAAAAATTATTGAAAAAAGACTTTTAACTATATCTATTTTTATTTCTTTAGTTGTTATTATAATAGCTTATTTAGTTTATAATTTTTTATTAAATTTTAGCAATTAAATGAGTAGATTTATTTCTTTAAAAAATTTTTTTTTATTTATAGCTATTATAAGTATTTTTACTTTAATAAGTGCAATTTATATTGAATATGTAATTGGAGCTAAACCATGTAAATTATGTTTATATCAAAGACTTCCATATATTGTTTCAATATTTCTTTGTTTTTTTGGATACAATAATTTAAAAAAAAATATATGTATTTACCTTTTATCTCTAACGTTTTTAATTAGCTTGATAATCTCTGGTTATCATGTGGGAATAGAAAATAGTATATTTCCAGAATTTTCAGGTTGTACAACTAATAATCTAAATATTATTGATAAAGAAGATTTGCTAAATTCATTAGACAAAATAATCCCAAATTGTAAAGATGTAACGTTTAAAGTTTTAGGGCTTTCACTTGCGACCATAAACGTATTTATTTCAGGACTAATTTTAATAATATCTTTAATAATTATAAAAAATGAAAAAAACAGATAAAAAATTACTTGAAGAATTTATTAGAGTTGACCATGCTGGCGAAAGAGGAGCTATCAAAATTTATGAAGGTCAATTATTAGCTCTTAAAACTTTTATGAAGAATGATGAGTTGAAAGAGAAAATAGAAGAAATGAAAGAACATGAAAAAGAACATTCAGAATTCTTTGAAAAAGAAATTAAAAAAAGAAATATAAAACCTACAAAATTTTTACCTCTGTGGGATTTGTTAGGAGTTGGGTTAGGTTTTGGATCAACTATCCTTGGAAACAAAGCAGCAATGCTTTGTACTGCTTCAGTTGAAGAGGTGATAGACGAGCACTATCAGAATCAAATAAAAAAAATAGAGGATGATGAAAAAGAACTAAGAAAAAAATTAATTAAGTTTAGAGAGGATGAGCTTCATCATAAGGATATAGCTTATAAAAATGGTGCTAGTAAAGAGGGTTTTTACTCAATTTTGGATAAGATTATAAAAACTAGTTCAAGAATTGCGATTACAATTTCTGAAAAATATTAATTAAGGTTCTAATTCTACATCCCAATACAAATAATCTATCCAGCTTTTATGTAAATAATTTGGTGGAAAATTTTTGCCATTTTTATGAAGATCTTCAGTTGTTGGTTGAAAAGGTTTTTGATTCAATTTCATACCAGAATACTTAAGTAGTCTTCCACCTTTTTTAACATTGCATGTGGAACATGCTGTAACCACATTATCCCAGTCTGTTTTTCCTCCTTTTGATCTTGGTAATAGATGATCAAAAGTTAATTCTTTATTACTTCCACAATATTGACAGGAAAACTTATCTCTTAAGAAAACATTAAATCTTGTAAAATTTGGATTTGTTTGAGGTTTAATATAACTTTTTAGTGCTATTACACTTGGAAGTTTCATACTAAATGATGGACTACGTATTACTCTATCATAATAACTAACTATACTAACCCTATCTAAAAAAACAGATTTAATTGAGTCTTGCCAACTCCATAATGAAAGAGGATAATAGCTAAGTGGTCTATAGTCAGCATTTAAAACTAATGCTGGACATTTTTCTAAAGATATATTGTCAAGTTTTCCTTCAATCATAAATATAGACTAACTTAATTATTATTATTAATCAATATTTCAAAAAAGTATTTTAAAAAAAAATATTAATTATTTATGTTTTTTTTAATAAAATCTAAAGCAAGACTTGAAGCTTTAATTGGAATATTGTGCTCGCAATTATTTATTAATTTTGTTTCTACATCAACTTTTTCTCTCATTAAAAAATCCTTAGCATCCAGTAAATAATTGGAAGGTACAATTGTATCTAGATCTCCATGTATCAAAAGTATTTTTGGTCTAGATTTAATTCTCTCTGATAGATTTTTTTTATCTATTATTTTTCCTGAAAATCCAACTATACAGCTAAAATTTTCTTCAGAAGTTAAACCAATATTAATAGACATCATGCATCCTTGGCTGAAACCTGCAATACATATATTTGAATTATTAATCTTATATTTTATTTTTACTTCACTAATAAATTTATTAATTACTTTTTCTGCTTTCAAAGACTCTTTTAAAATATACTCATTATTATCAACTGATAAATCAAACCACTGATATCCAATTGGATTTATATTGCATTTCTCATGGCCATTGGGACTTAAAAAAACTGTATTTGGTAAAAATCTTTTCCAATTTAGAGTCAACATACTTATGTCTTCACCATCTCCACCATAACCATGGAGAAGAATTACTGCATTTTTTATATCTTTATTTTCTGGTTCAACTATTTTTGTTTTTAAACTTAATTCCATATTTTAAATTTTAATCAAACTGTTTCAGCCATTTTATAAATTCTTTATCCTCAAAACTAATAGATCCGATTATTCTTGCAAATTCTTCTCCATTCTTATTTACAAGAACTGTTGTCGGCAGACCTCTCAATAGGAATTGTTTTGCTAATTTAATATCTTCATCATAATAAATTTCTAAATTACTAATATTTAATTCTTCAAAAAATTTTTTTGATTTTTCTAAATTTTCTCTGCCAACATTGATAGGCAAAATTTTAAGGTTATTAAATTCCCTATTTTTTTGTAACGCATTTAATGATGGCATTTCTTCTCTGCAAGGCGCACACCAAGTAGCCCAGAAATTAATTAAAACTAGGGAATTTTTGAAATTATTTAATGAAACATTTTCGTTATTTATATTTTTAAAAAATACATTTTCAAGTTTCTTTTGATTTTTGTGGATATATAGATTTTTTAGATTTGGTTCCTGTATTGCATAAGACACACTTGATGATAATAGATAAGGTAAAATGATAATAAATTTAAATATTAAAATTTTCATTCTAAAGGATATAATTACATACCATGCCAAAAAATAAAAACAATAAAGCTATTTGGAGCACCAGAATAAAAAATAATACTACTTCGACATATAAAAAAGTTGGAAGTTCAATAAATGTGGACAAGAGATTATTTGCAGAGGATATACAAGGATCAATAGTTCATACTGAAATGCTTTTCAAACAGAAAATTATATCTTTTAAAATTAAAAATAAAATTATTTGGGGTCTTAATAAAATTCAAAGTGAAATTATGAGAGGAAAGTTTGTCTTTAAAACAGATCTAGAAGATATTCATATGAATATTGAGAATAGACTTCAAGAAATTATTGGAGAAGATGCTGGCTTCGTTCACACAGGAAGATCAAGAAATGATCAAGTAATTACAGATCTTAAAATATGGATGAGAAACTCTACATTAGATTTGATCAAACTTTTAGATAATTTAAATAAAGTATTTTTAAAAATTGCTGAAAAAAATATAGAGACACTGATGCCAGGTTTTACACATTTGAAGAATGCTCAACCTATATCTTTTGCACACTATCTTATGGCATATTTGGAAATGTTTAAAAGAGATAAAATAAGATTTACAAATAATCTTCAAAGCTTAAATGAGAACCCTTTAGGCGTAGCAGCTTTTGCAGGTACAAATTTTAATATAGATAGATTTTTTACTACTAAAAAATTAAAATTTAATTATCCAACTAATAACTCAATTGACACAGTCTCTGATAGAGATTTTGTGTTAGATTTTTTGTACACAGTTTCAACATGTTCTGTTCATATTTCTCGGATTGCTGAAGAATTCATAATTTGGAATTCAGATGCATTTAAACTTATCAAACTAAACGATAAAATCGTTACTGGTTCCTCAATTATGCCTCAGAAAAAAAATCCTGATCCCTTAGAATTCTTAAGAGGTAGTAGTGGTCTATTTTTTGGTAATTTATTTTCTATGCTTACAATTCTAAAAGGCTTACCATTATCATATTACAAGGATATGCAAGAAGATAAAAAACTAGTCTTTGACTCATATGATTTGTTAAAAAATTCAATTCAAATTCTTATAGATATCCTTAATAATTTTTCTCCTAATAAAAAAAGAATGTTAGAACTAGCAAATGAAGGATTTATTTTATCTACTGATTTAGCCGATCATCTTGTTGAAAAATATAACATACCTTTCAGAAAAGCATATTTATTAACTGCTAAAATTGTGAATTTTGCTGAACAAAAAAATGTTAAACTGCACGAACTTACTTTGAAAGAGTTAAAAAAAATTGAACCAAGCTTAGATGAACATATTTTAAAAGTTTTTAATTTAAGAAACTCAGTAAATTCTAAAAAATCATATGGAGGTACTTCTTTTGTTAATATTAAGAAAATGATAAAAAAATATAAAAGGGAGTCAAAATGAAAAAAAAAAATAATATTTTTACTATTCTTTGCGTTTTGTCTAGTATCATGTGGAAAAAAAACAGATCCACAATATAAAGAAAGTAATTTAATTTTAAAAAATAAAACAATTACACTTTAATGAAATATAAAAATAAACATTGTCATATTGAAAATATTAGCGCAGAAAAATTAGCTAAAAAATTTGGAACTCCTTCATATATTTATTCTTATAATAAGTTAAAAGAAAACATTACAAATTTTCAAGATCACTTTAAGCAATTTAAACCTATGATCTGTTTTTCAGTTAAATCTAATTCTAATTTAAAATTACTTAATTTAATAGGCCAATTTGGTCTTGGAGCAGATGTTGTATCTAAAGGGGAACTTCTAAAAGCCCTAAAAGCTAAAATTAAACCTAATAATATTGTTTTCTCTGGAGTTGGCAAAACAACTGATGAATTAAAATTTGCTATTAGTAAAAAAATTTTTTTAATAAATGCAGAATCAGAAAATGAAATTTTAGAAATTGAAAGAATAGCCAAAAAAAATAAAAAAAAAATAAATATAGGTATAAGGTTAAATCCAGATACTGATGCAAAAACCATAAATGAAATTTCAACAGGAAAGAAAGAAAATAAATTTGGCGTAACTAAAAAAAAATTTTTATATCTTATAAATAAATATAGGGATTCTAGATTTATTAAGATTATTTGCTTAAGTGTTCATATAGGGAGTCAAATAGTAAACCATAATCCATATAAAAAAATGTTAAATGTAATTAGTAAGACTATACAAGAGGCAAAGTATAAATTTAGTTATATTGATTTAGGAGGTGGTATGGGTATTCAATATAAAAAAAATGCTAATAAACTTGATTATAAGAAGTATAGCTCTTTGGTTAAATCGTTTTTAAAAAAAAATGAGGTTAGAATTATTTTTGAACCAGGTAGATCAATTATAGGAAATACCGGTTATTTGCTAACTAAAATAATTTATATTAAAGAAACAAATAAAAGAAATTTTATCATTTTAGATTCAGCAATGAATGATATGATGCGACCCGCACTGTATAAAGCAGAACATATGATTTTACCATCAAAATCATCAAATACTAATATAAATAAAATACATGAATTTGTTGGCCCAATATGTGAAACAACAGATAAATTTTTAACTACAACAAAATATCAAAAATTATATCAAGGAGATATTCTAGTTATTTGTGATGTTGGTGCATATGGAATGGTTTTATCATCAAATTATAATTTGAGACCTAAGCCTGCAGAAATTTTGGTACGTAAAAATTTATCCAAAATTTTGACACAGAGACAAAAATTAATTTCAATAATCTAAATTATTTGTAATGCATAGAAGGATTTTTTTTTTATTTTTTTTTTATTTTGGAGTAATTTTTCTATGTATAATCCTTTTGCCAGCATTATTTTTAAGTAAAAGTTTGATTATTTTTGGAGGAAAAATACTTGGCAAATGGAGTAAATTTTGCCTAGAATTTTTTTTAAATACAAAAATAATTGTTTTAGGTAAAGAAAATATTACTCAGAACAAATTTTTTATAGCTTGTGCTCACCAATCACAGTTTGAAACTTTTTATTTACAATCATTATTTACCTCACCAGTATTTATTGTAAAAAAAGAATTATTTAATATACCTATTTTTGGTTGGTACCTAAAAAAGATGGGTTGTATTGGTATTGAAAGAAATAGAGTTACTAAAGATAATTTAAATTTTTATGAAAAGATAAAAGAGCATTACATTAATTCAAATAGACCAATTATAATATTTCCTCAAGCAACAAGGGTAAATATAAATGACAGATTACCTTTTAAAAAAGGAGTTAAAAGAATTTATTCTGAGTTGAACATTTCATGTCAACCTATTGCTCTCAATTCTGGCAATGTGTGGCCAAAAAGTGGACCTTTGGGAATTAATAAAACACTAAAAATTAATATTTTAAAAGTAATTGAACCTGGAATAAATTCTGACGAATTTTTAATACAACTTCAAAAGAATATTTACGATGAATTAGATAAAATGATTTAACCTTTCATCGGCATAACTACATAAATACTATCAAAATCACCTGGATCCTTTATTAACGCTGGGGATCCAGTATCCTTTAAAAAAATTTCAATTTTTTCTCCATTCAATTGAGAAGCAATATCAATGAGATATCTTGAATTAAAACTTATATCTAAATCATGATCAAATTTTACATTTAAAGTTTCTTTGCCATCTCCACTATTAGCATTGTTTACCGATAAATTTAATGTATCTTTTGACAAGTTAAATTTTACTCCATCTTTTTTATCTAATGAAACAGATGCAACTCTATCAACAGAGTCTAAAAATAATTTCAAATTTATTTCTAATTTTTTTTGGTTTTCTTTAGGTATAACTTGAAGATAATTCGGAAATTTACCGTCTATCAATTTTGAAATCAATACACATTGATCAAGCTCAAATTTAATTTTCGATTTTGTATTAGATATTTGAACATCTCCATCAAAATCTTCTAATAAAGAACATAATTGAAATATAGTTTTTTTTGGAAGTATTATTGGTTCAAATTCTATTTTTTCATTTAATCTAACTTTAGAAATTGACATTCTATGACTATCAGTTGCAGCTGCTGTTAAAAATATTTTATCTTCAACATGAGTTTGGTGAAGAAATATTCCACTCAGATAATGTCTTGTTTCATCATTTGAAATAGAAAATTTACATTTATTTAATAACTTAAGTAAATTTTTTGATTTAATTGAAAAGTTTTTTTTTTCAAAATTCTCATCTGTTAGAGGAAATTCTGATGGATTAATGCAATTTAAATTAAAAACAGATTTATCAGACTCTAAATTAATTTTACTTTCGCTAATGGTAGAAAAATTAATTTTTTTTCCTGATGTAAATTTCCTTACAATATCGTACATTATAGAAGAAGACGTTGTAGTTTTTCCTTCATCAATTATTTCAACGTTTTTTATTTCTTGAGTAAAAATTAAATCAAGATCTGTAGCTGTTATTTTTAAAATAGAGTTTTGTGCATCTAATAATATATTAGATAAAATAGGAAGAGTACTTCTTTTTTCAATAACTCCTTGACAATAATTTAATGACTTTTGTAGGTCTTGTTGATTTACATTAAACTTCATTTTCTTTATTATATAAAATCTTATTTTTAAGACTATCTATATTCAAGCTTAACTCCTTATCTTCATTTTTTAATTTTTCTATTGTTTTGACTGAATGAATTACCGTAGTATGATCTCTGTTAGAAAAAGATCTACCTATTTCAGGGAGAGATTTAGAGGTAAGTACTTTTGCTAAATAAATTGCTGTTTGTCTTGGCCTTACTAAATATCTTGATCTACGAGCAGACAACATTTCATTTTTACTTATTTTAAAAAATTTACAAACTATAGTTTGAATTAAATCTATAGTTACTTTATTTTCTGACATATTTAATAAATCTTTTAAAATGATTTTTGTTTCCGCTAAAGAAGGAACTTTGTTATAAATTCTTGAGAAAGATATTATCCTATTAAGCGCACCTATTACCTCTCTGATATTTGATTTAATTTCAGAACAAATAAATTTTAATATTTCATCTGAAATTTTAATTGAATTTCCGTTAAGAACTAAAAGTTCATCTGATTTTGATTTTATTATTTTATATCTTAATTCATAATCTGGACTCTGAATATCAACTACTAATCCTCCCGAAAACCTAGATTTAATTCTTTCTTGAATTCTAGATAACTTATTTGGTGCTCTATCAGCGGTTAAAACAATTTGAGACCTTTTATCTATTAAAGCATTAAACGTATGAAAAAACTCTTCTTGCATTGCTTCTTTACCATTCATAAACTGAATATCATCAATTAGTAATACGTCAGTGTTTCTGAAATAATCTTTAAATTTTACCATCTCATTGGATTTTATAGATTTAATAAAATGGTACATAAATCTTTCTGCAGATATGAACATTATTTTTTTATTATCCTTAAATTCCAGACCAATAGCGTTGAGTAAATGCGTCTTACCCATTCCAACACCACCATACAAGTAAAGGGGATTATAATGAGACAAATCCTCTGTAATCTTTTTTGATGCTTCAAATGCTAATTTATTACTAGAACCTAATATAAAATTATTAAAATTTTTATTAGGATCAATTCTATTATATTTTAAAAATGAATCCTCTATAAATGTTATATTTGGTTTATCAGAATGATTTAATCTATCATTATCCTCTTTATTGTTTATTTTATATTTGTCATTTATTGAAATTTCAATTCTATTGATTTGTTTATTGTAGCTATTCACTATTTGTAGAATTTGATCCAGATAACGAGAAGTTATCCAATCTCTTATAAATCTAGTTGATACTGAAATTAATATATAATTTTTAAATTCCTCAACAAAATCTATTTTTTTTAACCATGCTTCATAAATATCTTTTCCAAACTTTGTTTTCATATCATTTTGAATATCTGTCCATTCGATTGTTTTTTGGCTAAGGTTTTGATTTAAATTATTATTCATGAAGAAATTTCAATTAAGCTCATTAAAAATTTTTTGCAATAAATTTATTTTCAATTTTCAAAAAAAATAAAATCTATAATTGTAAAATCTATAAGTGAAAAATTTTAAATCATAAATTGAATTCTCATTTTAATTAGTAATTAATAATTTACTTTTTTTTTAAAAAAATTTTCTATATCTAGTGTTCAAATATAAAAATAATTTATATTTTGTGTTAATGGGGTTTGATTTAAAAAATATATTTTAGAAAATAAATACAATTAGAGATTTTATTTTAAATAAAAAAATTGACTACTTGAAGTTGATTAATTTTTAGATTTTAGATTGAATTAATTTTTTTTGTAATCCTTGAAATATTTCTTGACGCGTTTTGTTTTTTTATTACTCCAGTTTTAGCAATTCTCATTAGTTCTGAATTCAGTTTAGGCAAAAAAGAAAGTGCATCTTTCTTATTTTTTTTCTCAATGATAGAATTCATTTTTTTTAAAGCATTTTTGTATCTAGCTTTTCGATTTCTATTAACTTTAGTTTGTCTTGATATTCTTCTTATTGTTTTGATTGCAGATTTAGTATTAGCCATAGCGGTGGTGTATAACTTGAGATTTAAAAACGGTCAATAGATGAAATATCTATTTTTGACAAATTTTACACATAAATGTAGATCTATTTGTTTGAAAAAACTTAATAATTTCACCGTTGCAATTCTTTCTATAACAAATTTCTCCATTTCTGCCATATATTTTAAATTTTTTTTGAAAAGATCCATCTACTCCTTCAGTATTTTTAAAATTTCTTATTGATGATCCTCCAAATTTTATAGCTAAACTTAAAACAGTTATAGAATATTTAACTATTTTTTTAACTTCATTTTTATTTATTTGGAAACCATTTTTTGTGGGATTAATACATGAATAAAATAAAACTTCATTAGCATAGATATTCCCTAAACCCGCTACAATACTTTGATCTAAAAGAATATTTTTAATATTTTTTTTTTTATTTTTTATTTTATCAAATAAATATTTGTAATTAAATTTTTTATCAAATGGCTCTGGACCGATTTTTTTAAAATAAAAATTTAAATCTTTTATATTTTCAAATAATTTAAAAAAACCAAATCTCCTCGGATCATTATAAACAATTTTAAAATTTGAAAATATAAACTTTATGTGATTATGTGTTATTGGTAGCTGTGTAGATTTATAGAAACTTAGATTTGTTATATTATCATTTTTTTTTTTAACCATATGAATAGTTCCCGACATTCCAAGGTGAAAAACACAAAACAAGCCAGACTTAAATTCTATAATTATATATTTAGAGATTCTTGTTACATTTAAAATAACTTGATCTTTTAAAATCTTCTCAAAATTTCTAGATAATCTAAATCTTAAATTTCTATTTTTTACAATTACTTTTCTTATTTTTTTATGTTTAATCGCTTTTTTAAGTGTCTGTTTAACTATTTCTACTTCTGGCAATTCTGGCATTTGATATTATATTAATAAAATTAAATTAGATTAAAACTATGAAACAATATCTTCAACAAAGAAAAGGACTAGTTCAAGGCGTATTTAATAGTGTCTATGATAAATATGATGTCATGAATGATTTTATGTCGCTAGGTTCGCATCGAATTTGGAAAAAGAATTTAGTTTTTACTTTAAATCCTTCTAAAAACAAAAGTTTAATCGATGTAGCTTGTGGAACAGGAGATATTGCAAATCTTTATATAAAAGCTACAAATAATGATGCTGATGTTATGTGCGTTGATCCAAATATAAATATGATTAATTCATGTAAAAAAAAATTAAAAAAGTTTAAAAATGTAAAATGGATCTTATCAAAAGCAGAAAAATTAAATATTAAAAGCAATAGTTATGATTTTTATACAATTAGTTTTGGATTAAGAAACACAAAAAATATAAAAAAAAGCTTAGAGGAAGCATATAGAGTTCTTAAACCTGGTGGAAGATTTATGTGTTTAGAATTTTCAAAAATTGAAAATGTAAATTTTGAATTTTTATACAAATCATATTCAAAAATAATTCCAATTCTTGGAAAATTTATTGTTGGTGACGATGAGCCTTATAAGTATTTAATTAAAAGCATTGAAAATTTTGTGAATCAAGAAGAACTGCTGCAATTAATGAAAGAATCTAAATTTCACAAATGCACATACAGAAATTTAAGTGGAGGAATAGTTGCTATTCATTCAGGCTGGAAAATTTAATGATAAATAAAATTTATACATTAGCTAAAATTGCAAGAAAAATTGCTCTTTCTGATGCATTAAAAGTTATTTCTAAGATTCATCAACCTCCTTTTTTTATAAAATTATTTATAAATATTTTTTCTATATCTTTTAAAAAAAATGACCCTTTAAAAAATAATTTAAGTGATGAAGAAAAATTATGTAAATCTTTAGAAGGTATGGGCACTACATTTATTAAATTAGGCCAATTTCTCGCAACAAGACCTGACATTATAAGTGAAGAATTATCTAAAAATCTTGAAAAACTTCAAGATAGATTGCCTCCATTTCCTATAAGCGAAGCAAAAGAAATAATTAAAAAGAATTTAGGTCAGGATATGTTTAATTCTATTTTAAATTTTAGTGAACCAATCGCTGCAGCATCAATAGCCCAAGTTCATAAGGCTCAAATAGTTGATAATGGAACAATTAAAGATGTTGCAATAAAAATATTAAGACCAGATATTAAAAAAAAATTTAATGAAGAAATAGATGCATTAATGCTTTTTGCATATTTGATTGAAAATTTAATAAAAAAAACTAGAAGGCTCAAATTAATTGAAGTAGTTTTTTTGCTAAAAGAAATTACAAATCATGAAATGGATTTACGTTTTGAAGCTGCTGCAGCTAATGAATATTATGAAAATACCAAAAATGATGCTGGATTTAAAGTACCTAAAATTTACTGGAATTATACCAGTGAGGAGGTGTTAACATTAGACTGGGTAGAAGGTGTCTCTATTCGAGAGAAAGATATTTTAGTTGAAAAAAATATTGATATTAAAAGTATAGCCAATGATATAATTCAACATTTTCTTAGACATGCCGTCCGAGATGGTTTTTTTCATGCAGATATGCATCAAGGGAACCTACTTATAAATGAAAATGGACAAATTGTTCCTATAGATTTTGGAATTATGGGAAGACTAGATAAATTAAATAGAAGGTTTTTAGCTGAAATTTTATTTGGTTTTATTCAAAGAGATTATAAGAAAGTTGCTGAAGTGCACATTTTGGCTGGTCTAGTACCTCAAACAGTACAAAAAGATGAACTTGCTCAAGCACTTAGATCAATTGGCGAACCTATATTTGGGCAATCAGTAAAAGATATATCTGGTGGTAAACTTTTAAAACAGCTTTTTAATATTACAGAAAAATTTAATATGCAAACCCAGCCCCAATTGTTACTTTTACAAAAAACAATGGTAGTTGTTGAGGGTGTAGCCAGAAAACTTAACCCAGATACAAATATTTGGAGTACATCAAGGCCTGTCTTAGAAAAATGGCTAAAAGAAACAAAAGATCCAATAAATAATTTTTCTGAAACATTAAAAGAGACTTCTGAGGTTATTAAAAAATTACCTGAATTTCCTAAAATGATGGATAAAGCAAATCAGGCTTTATCTTATCTTGCAAGTGGTAATATTCCAAACAATACAAATTCTTATTCTGCATTAAAAGAAAAAGAGTTAGAACTAAAATCTTTCAGAAACCAAAGTATTGTTGTGTTATTATTACTTGTATTTTTTGCTATCATAGTATTTTAATCCTTTAATGAAAAATTTAGAAAATAAAAAAATTTTGTTAATAATATGTGGCGGTATTGCTGCTTATAAGAGTTTGGAATTGATTAGGCTTTTAAAAAAAAATAAAGCGATAATAAAAACTGTTTTGACAAAAAACGCACAAAAGTTTGTCACACCTCTCTCAATAACTTCTTTATCTCAAGATAAAGTTTACTGTGATTTATTTAATTATGAAAATGAAACAGAAATGGATCATATTTCGCTTTCTAGATGGGCGGATTTAATTTTGATTGCTCCAATAACTGCAAATACTATTTCTAAACTGAGTTACGGGTTAGCCGATGATCTTGCCTCTACATTAGTTTTAGCTTCAAATAAACAAATTTTTTTAGCTCCTGCTATGAATGTAAGAATGTGGGAACATCAATCAAATAAAAGAAATGTAAAAAAACTTATCGAGTTTGGCTTTAAATTTATAGGGCCAGAAAAAGGAGATATGGCTTGTGGCGAATATGGTGAAGGCAGAATGACAGAACCAAATGAAATTGCAAATAAAATTGGAAATTTTTTTGAAAATTTAAAAAAAAATAAAAAATTACGAGCTTTGGTTACTGCAGGACCAACACATGAAAAAATTGATCCAGTAAGGTTTATAACTAATAGATCAAGTGGTAAACAAGGCTATGAAATAGCAAATTCTTTAAAAAATAATGGTTTTGAAACAACATTAATTTCGGGGCCTACAAGCTTAGGAGTTATAGATGGAGTAAATTTAATTAAAGTAAACACCGCAGAGGAAATGTTAAAAAAATGTTTAGATTGCCTACCAGTTGATATAGCAATTTTTACTGCGGCTGTTGCTGATTATAGAATTAAAGAAAGTTTTAGCCAAAAAATAAAAAAGAAAGAAAATTTAAGTTTAGATTTAGAGCAAAATGTAGATATATTAAAACATATTTCAAATCATAATTCTCTTAGACCTAAATTGGTTATTGGTTTTGCTGCTGAAACCAACGATTTAAAAAAAAATTCTCTTACGAAACTCTCAGAAAAAAACTGTGATTGGATTATATCAAATGATGTGTCAAATCCAAAAATAGGATTTGATTCTGACGAAAATGAAGTTTCAATATTTTATAAAAATAAAAATGAGGAAAATTTACCAAAAATGAGTAAATCACTTATTGCTAATGAAATTGTAAATAAAATAATTTCAAATTTTAACTAATGGCAAAAGTCTTAATTAAAAAATTAAACTCAAATGTAGAATTACCAAATTATAAAACAGATGGCTCATCTGGACTAGATTTGATGGCCTTTGTAGAAAATCCTATTACTTTATCTCCAAAAGACTCGATATTAGTGCCTACAGGTATATCCATTGCAATTCCAGAAAATCTGGAAATACAGATAAGACCAAGATCTGGATTAGCTGCTAAATATAATATTTCTGTTCTTAATACGCCTGGAACAATTGATAGTGATTATAGAGGTGAAATTAAAGTAATTTTATTTAACCATGGAAAAAAAGAATTTAAAATTAATAATAAAGATAGAATTGCTCAAATGGTTTTAACACCAGTTATAAAAGCTGAATTTGAAGAGGTAGATGAACTTCCAAAAACTGTAAGAGGTGAAGGAGGTTTTGGTTCTACAGGTAAATGAAAAATAATTTAACTAAATATGATATTGAGAGATACTCAAGACAAATAGTACTTAAACATATTGGTCCACTAGGCCAGTCAAAAATAATTAATTCTAGAGTATTAATTGTTGGTGCAGGAGGTTTAGGTTGTCCGATTATTGATAATTTAAGTAGGGCAGGTATAAAAAATATTGGAATAATAGATCATGACAAAGTTAGTTTATCCAATCTACATAGGCAAAGTATTTATGACCTAAATGACATAGGTAAATTTAAAGTAGAAATTGTTAAAAAAAAAATAAAAAAAATTAATAAATCAATTCAATTAAAAACTTATAAAAAAAAAATTAACGAAAAAAACATTGATAATATATTTAAATACTTTGATATTATATTCGATGGAAGTGATAATTTTAAAACTAAATTTTTGTTAAATAAATATTCTATAAAAAACAAAAAAATCTTAATAGTAGGTGCAATAAGTAAGTTTGATGGACATATTTTTAGCTTTGATTTTAAAAATAAAAAAACACCATGTTTAAAATGTTTTTATCAAACTGATCCATCAGATGAAATTCTTAATTGTGAAGCTGAAGGTATTTTAGGACCAGTGGCTGGGATAGTTGGTAATCTTCAGGCTATAGAAGGATTAAAAAAAATACTAAACACAGGAAGCAATTTAAACAAATCGATTTTTATTATAAATTTATTAAATCTTGAATTCAGAAAAGTTTCTTTTTCTAAAAGAAAAAATTGTATATGTGGAAAATTATAATTTTAATTATTTATATTTTAAATTTTTCTACATATTCTTTTTCTGAAATAAATTCAAAATTTTTAAGCCTAAAAAATGAAAAGGTAAACGTAAGATTTGGCCCTGGATTTAATTTTCCTATAAAATTTATTTATTTTAAAAAATTTTTACCTGTAAAGATAATAGATTCTAAAGAAAATTTTAGGAGGATAATAGATCATAAAAAGAATGGTGGATGGATACATATTTCACAACTTAAAAAAGCCAATTCTCTTATTGTTTTGGAGGATAAGATAATTTTCAAAAAAAACAGCAAATTTTCAGAACCAATGATTAAAATTAAAAAAGGAAGACTAGTTTTAATAAAAAAATGTCTTATTGATTGGTGTAAAATAAAGACAGATAAATATCATGGTTGGATAAAAAATAATAATGTTTGGGGTGCTAAAGATTTAATTAATTAAAACGATCTAAATTCATTACCTTAGTCCATGCAGCTACAAAATCATTCAAAAATTTGTCATGAGAATCATCTGTTGCATAAACCTCAGCTAACGCTCTAAGTTGAGAATTTGATCCAAAAATTAAATCTGCTCTTGTTCCTGTCCATTTTATTTTCTTTGTTTTTCTATCTATACCTTCAAAAGCATCTTCATTCTTAGAAGTTTCTCTCCATTTAATATTCATATCTAATAAATTGATGAAGAAATCATTTGTAAGTTTACCTGGATTTTTTGTAAAAACTCCATGTTTGGAGTTATTAAAATTAGTTCCTAGAACTCTCATACCACCAACTAGAACTGTCATCTCTGGAGCAGATAAATTTAAAAGCTGCGCTTTATCTATCAGTAATTCCTCAGCTATAGTTGAATTCATTCCTTTGGTATAATTTCTAAATCCATCAGCCACTGGCTCTAAAAGTCCAAAAGAATGAATATCTGTTTGATCTTGGCTTGCATCACCTCTACCAGGTTTAAAAGGAACTTTTATTTTATTTCCTGCTTTTTGAGCGGCCATTTCAATTCCAACATTACCACCCAATACAATTAAATCTGCAATTGATACAAATTTTGATTTTGAGTTAAATTTTCTTTGAATTTTATTATATTTGTTTAATACTTTAGAAAGTAATTTTGGATTATTGGACTCCCAGTCTTTTTGAGGAGCAAGCCTTATTCTAGATCCATTAGCGCCACCTCTTTTGTCTGATCCTCTAAAAGTTGATGCAGAAGCCCATGCAATCATTACTAGCTCGGATATCTTTAAACCTGATTTAGTAATAAGTTTTTTTAAATTTTCTATATCTTTGTTTTTAAGCTTATATTTGTTTTTTGGAATTGGATCTTGCCAGATTAAATCTTCTTTTGGCACCTCGTTACCTAAATAATTTACTCTTGGTCCCATATCCCTGTGAGTTAATTTAAACCATGCTCTTGCAAAAGCATCGGCAAACTCATCTGGATTATTATGAAAATGTTTTGAGATTATACCAAATTTTGGATCCAACTTTAATGATAAGTCAGTCGTTTGCATCATTGGCATATTTTCTTTACCTTTAATATGTGCATCAGGTGTCATAGAAATTGCATGACCATTTTTTTTTGGCTTCCATTGGTAAGCTCCAGCTGGACTTTTGGAAAGTTCCCAATCATATCCAAATAAGTTATCAAAATAACCCATATCCCATTTAATTGGATTAGATGTCCATGCACCTTCTATTCCACTACTTATGGTATCTGCTCCTAATCCAGATTTATAATTACTGTTCCAACCTGTTGATTGGTCTTGAATTTTTGAACCTTCTGGCTCTGGTCCCTTGTGTGATTCAGGCGCTGCCCCATGAGAT
>MDSZ01072818.1_pt1 | contig 17823 bp, 18 predicted proteins | sample 811201 | NCBI WGS metagenome assembly MDSZ01 (sample SAMN05326647, study PRJNA326480) | marine metagenome | isolation source: seawater | place: Indian Ocean: North | collected 2010
TGCAAAGTTAATACGAAACAATTTAAAAATAAAAAAAAATGAAGTTAAGTTAAAATAGGTACATGAAACGAAGAAAAATAATCATTGATACTGATCCTGGTCAGGATGATGCCGTAGCAATTTTGCTAGCCCTGGCGTCTAAAGAGCTACAGGTTTTAGGAATCACTTGCGTTGCTGGAAATGTCCCTTTACGTCTGACATCAGAAAATGCTCGGAAAGTTTTGGAGTTAACTAAACATACTGATGTGCCGGTATTTGCTGGAGCAGAACGTCCTATTAGCAGAAAATTGGTTACAGCAGAGCATGTGCATGGGAAAACTGGATTGGATGGTCCTATTTTGGATGCACCAAAGATTAAAGTACAGGAACAAGGGGCAGTAGATTTTATTGTCAATACCGTTCTTTCTCTTAAAAAAAAAGAAGTTACTATTTGCACACTTGGCCCCTTAACAAATTTAGCTATTGCTTTTAGGAAAGAACCAAAAATTAAAAATTTAATTAAAGAAGTTGTAATGATGGGAGGAGGTTTCTTTGAGGGTGGGAATATCACTCCAGCAGCTGAATTCAATATTTATGTTGATCCAGAGGCAGCAGCAGAAGTGCTAGGTTCAGGCATCCCGTTGGTGATGCTTCCGCTTGATGTAACCCATAAAGCGTTAACTTCTAGAGCTAGAATCGAGGCATTTAGAAAAATAGACAATAAGGCTGGTGTGGCTACTGCAGAAATGCTGGACTTTTTTGAAAGATTTGATGTTGAAAAGTATGGTAGTGAAGGTGGCCCTTTGCATGATCCAAATGTTATAGCGTACTTGTTAAGACCAGAATTCTATAAAGGACGTAAAGTTAATGTTGAGGTTGAAATAAATTCTGATTTAACAAGAGGAATGACAGTTGTAGATTGGTGGAACGTAACAAAAAGGAAAAAAAATGTGTACTATATAAATTCCATTAAGGATGATGAATTTTTCACATTTCTCACTGATAGAATACGATTGTTGTAGCTGTGATATTTTGTGTTGGTTCCATAAACTTGGATTTTATTACAAATGTAAGAACGCTTCCCATCAAGGGGGAAACAGTCATTGGAGATAACTTAATTATTTCCCCTGGTGGAAAAGGTGCAAACCAAGCAGTCGCAGCTAGTAAAGCTGGTTCCGAGGTGGGACTCGTAGCTGCAATTGGTAATGATCAAAACCGTGATCCTGCATTACAAAGCATTTTGAAAGGTGACATAGATATCTCGGGGCTAGTAACTTTGAATGATAATACTGGTGTTGCCTTTGTAACTATCGATGAGTTTGGGGAAAACCAAATTGTAGTGTCCCCAGGAGCTAATAACAGGTTATCCGCAGAAGATGTTAAGAAAGGCTTAGCATTAATGAAACAGTCCGATATATTGCTTATTCAGCAAGAAATTCCGTTTCATGCTCTTGAACAAGCGGTAAAAATAGCAAGTGCAGTTGGATCTACGACAGTTTTAAACACTGCTCCTCAAAACTCTGACTCACAAAAGTTGGTACGAGAATCTTCAATCATTATTTGTAATGAAGTCGAATTTTCTAACCTTTTCTTAGACTTTTTTGGTTATAAACAGTCATTTAAAGGTCAAAGTCTCATGGAAAAATTAAAACAAATATCTAATTCACTTGAAAAAACCTTTATCGTGACTTTGGGAGATAAGGGTCTAATCTGCACATCGTTTCAGGATCAATTTGAAATACCTGCCTCAAAAGTTAGTGTCGTTGATACTGTAGGAGCTGGTGATACATTTTGTGGTTTCTTTTCCGCATGCCTGGACCAAGGAAAAACACTGAAAGAATCACTTATTATTGCAAATAAGGCTGCAGCTTTGGCTTGTACAAAAGTGGGGGCTCAGCACGCCATTCCTACTATAGACGATATTGTATAATATTATAGGCTCAGGGGTCTAAACTGCATCGTTTAGTATCTGGATCAATTTATTTTTAGTTAGAGGTACTGGATTGGATTGTCCACTAGGATCAGTCAATGCATTCTGTATGATCTCCTCGGTATCATCACTTTTAAAACCTATGCTATGTAAGCTCTTTGGGATATTAACCAACGAATTGAGTTCATCAATTTTTTTCAAAAAAGTTTCAAATGAAGCCTCAAACTTAAGATACCTGCAGGCTGCCAGAATTTTTTCCTCTATTGCAGATTTATTTAAATTTAGTACTGGATTTATGAGTAAAGCGTTAGTAGTGCCGTGGTGCGAGTTATATTTAGCTCCAAGTGGATGGGAGAGTGCATGGATAGCTCCGAGGCCTTTCTGAAAAGCTACTGCACCCATTGTCGCACATATCAACATTTGACCACGTGAATTCAGATCTTCTGGACACATATAGCAATTTGGTAAGGTCATAAATGCCATTTTCATCCCTTCAAGGGCAATACCATGACACATGGGATGTAAGTTTTCAGAGCAATAAGCTTCCAAGTTATGTGCAAACGCATCCATTCCGGTACCAGCTGTAATCTCGGCGGGCATAGAAACAGTTAATTCAGGGTCTAATATTACAATATTGGGCAAAATAGAAGGATGAAAGACGATTTTTTTTGTTAAGCTTTTAGGATCAGTCAATACGCTAGCTCTCCCAACTTCAGAGCCGGTGCCAGCAGTTGTGGGGAGGGCAATCACAGGTAATATGTTCTGTTCAGAAGCTCTTTTCCACCAATCCTCTCTATCCTCAAAATCCCATACTGGCCTATTTTGTCCAATCATAAAAGACAGGAGTTTTGCTAAATCTATGGCTGAACCTCCGCCGAAAGCTATAATCCCATCACTATTAACTTTTTGTAAATATTTTAGTCCATCAATTAAATTATTTTCACTGGGATTGGTATCTACATCCGAAAAAACATCAAAATTTATACCGGCTCCGAAGAGCTTATCCATAAACCTTGAAAATAATCTTGAAGATACCAAGGTTTTATCAGTAACTACCAAAGGCTTGTGTATATTTAACTCATCACAACATCGCCTAATTTCTACTACTCGTCCGCAACCAAATCTTATATCAGTGGGAAAAGACCAATTAGCCTGATCCATTTACCAACCCCCAATCATATTTTAAGGTAATTCTTCAATCGGCATACCAGCTTTTTTCCATGCAGTGAAGCCTCCCGCCAGGTGGGCTACAGGATTTAAACCCATCTCAATGGCAGTTTTTCCGCTAAGTGCGGACCTCCATGCGCTAGCACAATAAAATATATATGTTTTATTTTGGTTGAATATCTCTTTATGATAGGGGCTATCAGGGTCAATCCAAAACTCTAACATTCCCCTTGGGCAAGAAAAAGATCCTGGTATTTTACCTTCTCTCCTTAACTCTCTGATATCGCGTAAATCAATGAATACGTAGTTCTCATCTTTATAAAGTTTTTTTGCTTCATCAATAGATTTTGTTGGCACAACATTGTTGGCATCAGATATAAGCTTTTTTATTCCAGTGGAGATATTTTGTGACATGACATTTCTAGATTGATAGGTTAAGTTTTGGTTTCCAGAAGGGTCTAAAAAGTTCAATTTTTGGACATCGGTCCATAACAACTTTAATCCCAGCTTCTTCAGCTATACGCGCCGCTTCATCATTTCTTACTCCAATTTGTCCCCATAAGACCTTGGCATTTACTTTTATTGCATCTTTCGCAATTTGTATTAATTCTTTTGGAGACCTGAAGACTTCGACCATATCAATTTCTTGATCAACTGACTCTAAATTAGGATATACTTTTAATCCTCTTATCTCTTTTAAACCTGGAGTAGGATTTACGGGAATCATCTTATATCCTGTTTCATGTAGAACTCTTAATACACCATAGCTAAATTTCGTTTTGTCAGGACTAGCTCCAACCATGGCAATTGTCTTTACACTGTTTAAAATATCTTGAAGATATTTTTGACTGTAAGGTTTGTTATGATCAAAATATTTCATTTTTCGCCTTCTCATTTTTTGCAATATCAGCCTTTAATTCATGGGGCTCTAAGGGATCTAAAAACGGGTTCCGGTATAACTTATCATGGCTTTCAACACCAATTTCAAGTGTACAGTTACCTTTGGGCCTGGCAACGCATAATATAATATACCCATTATTAATTTGTCTATTATTCAATGCAACTTGCCGGCGCTGATCTACTTGTCCAGATATTAGCTTGGCTGCACAGGTAATGCATCCGCCATATTTGCAACCATAGGGTAAATCTACCCCTTGTTCTCTTAAGCTATCTAATAGTGGTCTATTTGCATCTACTTTGTAAATTAAATTGTCTCGATTTGCTATTTTGATATTTGGCATAATTATACCCAAATATCACTTGTGCAATCACCACCAGGGTATCGTGTCTCGTGGCACCGGCTTGGTCCATTTGGTTCTTTTCCAAAGTCAACCAAAAAATCAGGGTTTATGGACATGCCACCATTTTCTGGATCACAATCAATCATAAGCATGACACCACCACGCTTTCGAATTTCAGGATAAAACTGGTTGTCCCAAGTGGAGAACAAAGAAGTAGTTACGTACAAACGTCTTCCATCAAGACTCAATTGGAACATCTGTGGGCCACCTGCCATTTTAACTCCATTTACCACTGGTGCTTTCCCCAGAAGCCCACCCATCCAAACCTGGCCAGTGAGCTTTGGGTTGTGTGGATTGCTGATATCGTACTGCCGCATATCCCCATGTAACCAATTGTTTAAGTACAAGTATTTGTCATCCATAGATATAAGGATTGCTGACATCACCCCTGGCACTGGTATAGGCCACTCTGGATGTGGTTCATTTTCAACATCAATAATCTTTTCCCATTCCCATTTTCCATTTCCATTTTTCCACCAATGAATGACGTTAGAACTTAGAGCTGCGCCACAAAAACCATGAGTACTGTCTGGGTCATGATGAAATTTTACTTCTAATGGCAGAAGCCCATCTTCTCCAAGATAAAATGTTTCGCTAGGTTCACGTTTCTCAAAATCCCAGAAATGTATCTCCCGTCCATATTTTAAATGCCCTACTTCTTCTAGATCAAAACCTGGCATGAACGTATTAGGAGATGCCCACTCAGAGGAAACCATAATATTATGACGGGGCTGATACCAAAAATCATAACCAAATTTAATATTGCCCATAGAGTTTTCCCATCTCCCAATAATTTCAAAATCTTTATTAAGATGAAGATAACCTCCAGGTGCTTCCCCTTTTGCATCCCCCAGAAAAGAAATTATAATCTCACTTCCTAGGCAGTGGACTGTATGAGGTCCTGAAAGATTAGCTTTCATTTTTATTTCAGATCCATCAATTACTTTATGAATTCTGGGTGCGCGAGGGTCTGAAGCTGTATCCACTACGTGAATATTGTTTGATCTGACACCTGGCAAAAGCAGATATCGTCGTGACATACTTGTATCACTGTGACATGATGAACATGCATTCCAACCCATGTGATGTAATTCATCTCCAATTCCTGGCATTTCAAGCCTATGAATTACTTTGGAATAGTATGGGCTTTCAGGATCCACATCAACGGTTGCGAGATAGTCGGGTTTCTGAATTCCTGTGCCTGTATATATTGCTATCGAATACAATAGTTTTTCTGCTGGAGCTTTTATTGCTTCTGCAGGAGAGGAATAACCTGGCCCACAACATTCCATTTTTGTCATTATTAATTTCCCTATCTTTTACATCAGCTAAAACACTAGATACAGACTTCCAAGTCTTAATTGGCAATTCTTAAGATTCAAAAATGTTTAAACTGATATTAAATGTTTCCTTACCCTATGCAATACAAAATAGATAAGTTAACCTTGCAGTAAATTAATTGATATTAGCTATGGATTTTTAAATGTATATTTTGCCTGCAAAAATGAAAGCTATTTTAACAGAGGGAATAGGTGGCTACGAAAAATTAAAATATTGTGAAGTAGATGTACCTAAAATATCAAGTGATGAAGTTTTATTGAGAGTACTAGCAGCAGGAATTAATAATACAGATATAAACACCCGTATTGGCTGGTATGATACTCAAGTGGACTCTGATACTAGGTCCCTCGTGCGATCTAAGCAAAAAAAGGTTACATCTCAAAAAGGTTTGGGTTGGAATGGGACTACTAATTTTCCTCTTATCCAAGGAACTGATTGTTGTGGTGAGGTTGTTTTAACGGGATCAAAGTCTAGTGAATATCTATTAGGAAAGAGAGTTATTGTTCGGCCTTGTATGAAAATAAGTAAAATAGACACTACACAAAGAATTTGGATGGCATCTGATTTCGACGGGGCATTTTCTGAATTTGTTAAAGTACCTGAAAAAGACGTATTTGTAGTTGAATCAAATTGGAAAGATTGTGAGTTAGCCTCCATACCTTGTGCATATGGTACTGCTGAAAATATGTTATACCAATCGAAATGTAATTCTGGCACCAAGGTTCTCATCACTGGAGGATCAGGCAATGTAGGGTTTGCAGCAATACAATTAGCTATAAAGAGAGGAGCTGATGTTGCGATTCTTACTAGCACTGGAAAGAAAAAGTTTTTTAAAAAATTTCATTTGTCTCATGTTGCAGAAGATATCAATCAAACTATCAATGCATTTGGTGAGAGGTCTTTTGATCTCATTATTGATCCAGTTGGAGGGAAAAATTTCCCATTGCTATTGAAGTTGTTAAAAAAAGCGGGAACATATATTTCGTCTGGAGCAATAGCGGGTCCAGTCGTAAGCTTAGATTTGAGGGATCTTTACTTAAAAGACCTTAAGGTTATTGGAGCAACAGCCTGGAGTGACAATGTTTTCCCAAACTTGATCACATATATAGAAAACAACGATATCACCCCAGTAGTTGCAAAAACTTTCCCTCTTTGCGATATAGTCAGTGCACAGAAAGAATTTTTAAAGAAAAGGCTTTTAGGTAAATTTGTGCTGATCCCATAAGCTTATAGGATTGTTATCAAATTTTGAGACAGAATATATGAAAAACCTCAATTGGGGTTCCTTCAAAACTAAGACTTTTTCTGACAGTAATATCTCGAATCTTAAATCCTACTTCTATTAGTTCACTCTCAAGCTCCTTTTCATTTCGGGGCACATAAAGGCGCCCGAGACTATCCCTATACGAATGTTCACCTTTGTGAATACCTAAATAAAAGAGACCAGGGTGCTTTAAAGCATGGTATATAATCTCAAACGCTTTTTTTTGATCTTTTCTTTTTAAGTGTTGAAGTGAAAATGAAGCCCATGCGCCATCAAAAATATTATGATATTTAATTTTTAAGATGCTTTGTGTTATAGTTTCTAATTTTGGCAATTCTTTTAGTTTTTCAGTCATTTTAGTTGAGGGGTCCAGGGCTATTACCTTAGAAGCATTCCGTGAAAACCAAACAGCACTATGACCCGCTCCACACCCTATATCAAAAATTAAGTAAGGTTTAACAAGCAAGCTGAGGAACTTTTTTTCTAATTTGAATGATGTATTATTCTTGGACCATGAAAGATACTTTGCAACACTGTTGTTATAGAATTCAACTGTCTTCTTATCATACATTATATACTCCATCTTGTGTCTTTATCTTTGGACACAAAAATTATACATTAGCATGTAGAAGGATTTGTAAATAGATTTTATTCCATGAAGGGGGAGATGTGGAGATTTTTCAACTGCTGCTAAGTGGGTTTGCCAGTGGCTGTGTCTATGGCTTAATTGCTTTGGGTTTTGTGTTAATTTATAAGGCTACAGAAGCAGTTAATTTCGCGCAGGGCGATATGATGATGTTTGGGGCATTTGTTACAATTTGGCTTACTAATTCAAATTACAGCGATTTGCCTTTTTGGCTCTCGGTTCCTACAATGATATTAATTATGGGGGGTTTTGGTTATCTGATAGAAAGAATTTTTCTCAGGAAAGTTATTGGACAATCGCAAATAGCCATTGCTATTTTAACTATAGCGCTTGGTTTTATATTACGGTTTGTCGCAGGGGCTATTTGGGGGCATGAACCCCACTTCCTCGAAAGCCCAATGGTTGGAAAAAACATATATTTCTATAACGCAGTGCTTGGGTTGGCCGAAATTTTCGTTATAATGGTGACAATTTTTCTTACAGGCATACTTTACTTGTTCTTTGCTCGTACCAAGTTGGGCATAGCAATGGTTGCAGCATCACAAAATCAGCTTGCAGCTTCTTACGTGGGGATTCCTGTCAATAAGCTGCAGGCCTTAACCTGGGTGATTGCAGGAATTTTGGCTGGAATAGCTGGTATGTTATTTTCTGCCAAAGGCTCTGTTGACCCTATCACTGGCCTTCTGGGAATTAAAGCATTCGCGGCGGCAGTCATAGGTGGGTTTGGGTCTTTGCCAGGGGCACTAGTGGGCGGCTTAATTATAGGCCTTATCGAGCCTTTTTCAGGTAGATATTTGCCGTCTGGATTTAGTCATTTGGTGCCATACATTGTACTAGTTTTAGTCTTAATTTTGAGGCCACATGGTTTGTTGAGTCAGGTGTCTGTAAAGAAAGTTTAAAATGCGAATTACATTCAAAACATCTTACGACTCTGATATAAATTTGTTCAAGGATAGGGTGCATAAACTACAGTATATGCTTTTGCTTTTTTTTGCAGCTATTTTGCCGTTTTTTGTTGATGACTATTATTTGGGTGAAATTACTCTCATTTTAATTTGGTCCATTGCAGGAATGGGCCTTATGATATTAGTTGGGCACAGCGGTCAAGTGAGTTTAGGTCATGCTGCTTTTATGGCAGTGGGGGCTTACTCTGTCATTATTTTACAAGAAAATTTGGGGCTTCATTTTTTAATAGCACTACCTATGGCAGGTTTATTGTCGTCCCTTCTAGGGATATTGATAGCAATTCCAACGACGAAACTTCATGGTATATATCTGGCAATTTTGACTTTAGCCGTCTCAATATTAGTTGAAGATATTATTGTCTTAGCTGAACCACTCACGGGTGGTGTAAATGGTATATTCGCACCTGATATCGAGTTATTTTCCATCAATTTTAACCGCTATGGTAATATCGACGGACTTTATTGGCTTATTCTACTTTTTACTGCTTTGCTGGTTATTCTTTATAAGAATATTTTACGATCTCCTTTGGGGCGTTCATTTGCAGCAGTAAGGGATAGTGAGATCTCAGCATTAGCAATAGGTGTGAATGTTGCCAGGGTAAGGACGGTGGCTTTTGCAATATCCTGCTTTATAACAGGCATTGCAGGAGCCTTTTTTGGTCACTTTGTTACTGTATTTAATTACGAGACATTCAATGTGGTTTTATCAATCAATTTATTGTTAATGATAGTGATAGGAGGATTGGGTTCAATTCATGGTGCATTTTTTGGAGCCATTATTGTAGGTGTGCTCCCTATTTTAATCTCTTTTTCTAGAGATAAGTTTTTAGATGGTTTGGGAATAAATCTTATGAATTTTCCAGGTCTAGAAACAGGTCTTTTCAGCTTAATTCTTATCTTATTTATTCTTTTTGAGCCATTTGGAATTTATGGGAGATGGTTAAAGATCAGAACTTACTTTCAACTTTTTCCACTTTACAGAAAAGATATGTTTAAGAGGCAGAAGAGTTATTTAAAAACTGAAAGAGTTCGATGAGTTTTCTTGTGTTAAAAGATATATCTATAAGGTTTGGTGGCATCACCGCGGTCAACAAAATATCTTTGGATATCAATAAGGGTGAAATCTTTGCCTTGGTCGGTCCTAATGGAGCAGGTAAGTCTACTATTTTTAATATAATTTCACGATTATATGAGCAAAACGAGGGAGAAATTTTTTTTGAGGGTACTTCTCTAAATAAACTTAAGGCCTTTGATATTTCCAGAGTTGGAATTGCCAGAACTTTTCAAAATATAGAGCTTTTTGAGAATGCAACTGTTTTACAAAATTTATTGGTGGGTACTAATACGAGAAAGACGAGCAACATGGTGTCAGAAATATTTTTTACTAGGTCAGTACGTGACGCCGAAGTGGCCAATAGAATTGATGTAGAAGAAATCATGGACTTTCTTAATTTGCAACCATATCGCGAAAAATATATTATGGGGCTATCGTATGGTACTAGAAAAATAGTTGAATTAGCCAGAGCTTTGGTGTTGAAGCCAAAATTATTACTCTTAGATGAGCCCGCATCGGGTCTTTCAGCGGAAGAAACAGCCGACTTGGCGTTTTGGATAGAGGACATAAAAAAAATTATGGGTATAACAGTACTTATGGTTGAGCATAATTTAAATCTTGTTAGCAAGGTTGCTGACAGGGTAGCTGCTATCGTAGACGGCAATGTTATAAGAGTGGGCAGTCCAAGAGATGTTCAAAGTGATCCAAAAGTTATAGAAGCATACATCGGGGCATAAATGTCGAATCTAAGTGAGACAATTTTGAGGGTGGAAAATATTGAAAGTTATTATGGTCCAATTATGGCCTTGAGGGGGGTATCTCTGACGGTTCCAAAAAATTCTATCGTTTCCGTATTAGGTGCTAATGGAGCAGGAAAAACGACCTTAATGAAAAATATTTCTGGGGTAATGGACCCAGAGAAAGGTAAAATTTTTCTTGAAAATGAAGCAATAGAGGGATCAACAGCTGATATTTTGGTTCGTAAAGGAGTATCTCATGTTCCTGAGGGGAGAGAAGTTTTTCCAATGCTGAGTGTAGAGCAAAACCTCATTATGGGTGCATATACAAGAAAAAATAAAACTGAGATCAAATCTGACATTGAACTTTTTTGCACATATTTTCCAGTACTTGAGTCGCGTTTCAAGCAGCAAGCTCTTACTTTATCGGGTGGGGAGCAGCAAATGCTTGCTATAGCAAGAGGACTTATGTCTAAACCAAAAATCTTACTGCTTGATGAGCCAAGCTTGGGATTAAGTCCCAAGCTCGTTAAGGAGATATTTGGAATTTTATTAAAGTTAAATAAGGATCAGGGGGTGACAATTCTGTTGGTTGAGCAGAATGCGAAAGCCGCTCTAGACATTGCAGATTTTGGGTATGTTATGGAACTTGGTAGAATTGTTCTACATGGGAAAAGCTCAGATCTCAGGGAGTCAAGGGATATTCAAGAGTTCTATTTGGGAGTAAACCAAAATAGTCAATTAGATCAAAAAAGATGGAAAAATAGAAAAACTTGGAGATAATCTTTTGAGGTTAAATTATGAGTGAAATTTTAAAAGAAGTATTAGATGGTATCGAAATTAACAAAGACCTTTCAAAAGGTCCTTTTTTTATTGATGATTGTGATACCCTGCCAAAACTTTTTTTAAAAAGATACTTAGAGTTAGGTAAAAAAGTTGCTCACAGGGAAAAACATTTGGGAATTTGGAAGTCCTTTTCTTGGGTGGATTATTATAAGAATGTAAGGTTGATAGCTTTGGGTTTGTATTCCCTAGGTTTAAGGAGAGGCAATATTGTTTCTATTATTTCGGAAGGTAGAAAGGAGTGGATTTATACTGATATAGCTACGCAATGCATGGGGGCAATATGCTCTGGTGTGTACACAACGGACTCAGCACAGCAGCTTTCATTTCAATTATCCAATTCTGAGAGTTCATTTCTATTTCTTGATAGTGATGAGCAGTTGGATAAGTTTTTGAGTATTTCCTCTGAAGTTCCAGGTATCAAAAAAGTCATAGTTTTTGATAGGAAGAACCTGGTAAATTTTACCCATGAAAAAGTGATTTTCCTCGATGAGCTATACGATATCGGCCAAGCTTATCTAGCGTCGGCTAATGACTTTTTTGAAAATGAAATACAAAAATCAAAAGCAGATGATGTAGCAATAATGGTTTACACATCTGGAACTACAGGGGCTCCAAAAGGGGCGATGATTACTCAGGAAAATTTATTGTATGCGGGCTCAGCTCAAAAGCATTTAATTCGATTTTTTCCTTCAGATGAATTATTTTGCTTTCTTCCATTATGTCATATTTATGAACGAACAACCTCAGGCCTTAATCCAATCGTGAATAAAACCACTGTAAATTTTGCAGAAAATATTGAGACTGTTTTTGAAAACCTTCAAGAAGTAAGTCCAATGTATTTTGCTGGTGTTCCAAGAATATATGAGAAAATTTATAGTAATTTTAATTTAGCACTATCTGAGGCAACAAAATTTTCAAGATGGGCATATTTTTTAGCGCTCAAAGTTGCGCTAAAAAAAGTTCAATGTCAGTTGGAAAGTCGCTCAATTCCAGTTATGACCAACTTACTATACAAGATTTCTGACTATTTTGTTTTCAAAAACTTGAGACGAATGATCGGGTTCGATAGGATTACTAAAGCTGTAACCGGGGCTGCACCGATTTCTCCAGAACTACTAGAGTGGTATTTAGCTATTGGAATTCCCATAGTAGAGGGTTATGGAATGACAGAAACCACAGCACTTATGACAGTTAACGCTCCTAAGGACAATCGTGTCGGAACTGTTGGTAAGTTATACCCTGGGTGTCAGGTAAGAATAGCTGAGGATGGAGAAATACAATTTACATCAGCAAGTGTTTTCAAGGGGTATTATAATAACGAAGACTTAACATCTCAGGCTTTCACTAATGATGGTTGGTTTAAAACTGGTGATCAAGGTATTGTGGATGGAAAGTTCTTAAAAATTACTGGCAGGCTTAAGGATATTATAATAACTGCTGGCGGTAAAAATATTTCTCCTGCAGAAATAGAAAATTCTTTAAAATTTTCAAAATATATTTCTGATGCAATAGTAGTGGGAGATTCGAAGAAATATTTGACAGCACTTATTTTAATTGACCAAGAGAATGTTGAGAAATACGCTCAGGAAAACAAAATACAATATTCTGATTTCAATTCTTTGTGTAATGCGTACGAAATAAAAAAACTAATTGATAATGAGGTGCAAAAGGTTAATGATAAGTTAGCTAGGGTTGAACAAATAAAAAAATATAGGCTTATTGATGTTCTTCTTACAGCTGAAGATGATGAGATGACTGCAACCATGAAGCTTAAAAGAGGAGTTTTAGAAAAAAACTATAAGTCTATGATCGATTCGATGTATAGTTAAAATATTCAAAGGGAGGATTAAATGAAATTAATTAAAGGAATAATATCTGGCTTTTTAGTCAGTCTAGGATTTAGTGGCATGTTGTATGCTGGCCAGGGAGTGTCTGATACTGAAATAGTTATTGGCTCGAATCAAGACATGTCTGGTCCTTTTGCAGCATTTGGAGCTCCTGCGATGGGTGCTTCCAAGCAATATTTTGATAAAATTAATGCTGCGGGGGGTATTCATGGTAGAACAATAAAGCTTGTCGTGGAGGATATGTCTTATCAAATGCCAAAAGCCCAGCAAAATTTGAATAAACTCGTCAATGCGGATAAGATTTTCATTATGTACCAACAGATGGGAACACCTTTTAATTTGGCATCATTTGATCTTTTGGAAAGCAAAGAGATTGCAAATTTTGCTCCCCTCTCTGGCTCAGCGAGAATGGCGACCCCATATAACGATTACAGATATGCCTCAACGTCTGATTACACGGCTGAGATTATGGCTGGAGTGGATTATATAAGTAAGGAGACAGGAGCATCCAAAGTATGTTCTATGTATCTTCCAACTGACTTCGGTAAGGACATAATGACTGGAGCAAAAGAGGGTGCGGCCTCAGTAGGAATAACTTACATTACTGAAACAACACACAAACCTGACGAGGAGGATTTTGTCGGCGCTCTATCAAAATTAAAAGGGGAAGGTTGTGAGATTATAGCTTTAGCTCTTGGTGTGAGACAGGCAATTACAGTACTCGCAACTGCTAAAAAGTTAGGTTGGATGGATGCCAAGTTTCTGGGGGCCTCAGCTTCAATGCATACCGCTGTAGCAAAAGTACCCGGTGGATTAACAGAGGGTTTTTACGTAGCATCTGGCTGGTCTGATTTGATAGCTAGGATGGATGATCCAAAGGTTGCAGCTTGGGTAGCAGAATATCAGAAAGAGTTTGGTGATTTCCCATCTACAGGTGCACTTTTAGGAAGATCGGCTGCCGAAATGCTCGTAAAGGCGCTAGAAGCAGCTGGAAGGGATTTAAACCCTCAAAGCTTTCAGAAAGCTGTAGAGTCATTAGATTACTATGACCATATCAGTGGCAATCAGATGACCTTTGGACCAAATGATCACATAGGATCAAATGACCTAATAATCTCTCAAATTATTGAGGGTAACTGGAAAGAGTTGGTTAGAAAATAATAACAGGTTAGGGGGTCTAGTAATAAATAGGCCCCCTTAGTATATTAATTGTTGTGACTACTTCCAAATTTTTACCAATTGCTCATAGGGGCGGAACCACAGATTATACCGAAAATACCGTTGAAGCATTTAAGAGAGCCGTGGAACTCGGGTATAAGTGCATAGAGATTGATGTTCAATTATCGTTTGATAAAGTAGTATACGTCTATCACGATACTAACTTTAAACGATTGCTTCGTATAGATAAAAAATTTTCAGATACCACATCGGAGGAAATTGATACATTTTTAATTAATGGGAAGTATAGAATACCGCGGCTAATGAATATTTTTAAACTATTTCCAGATTCAACATTCAATATTGATGCAAAATCGTGGGACGTGGCGAAGCCGCTTGCTGAGGTAATTAGGAAATCAAATGCACTATCTAGGGTTCACATAGCTTCATTTAGTGATAGACGGGTCAGATACGTATCTAAGCTTTTAAATAACGAAGTTAAAACAGTAGCTGGAGTTTCCCAAGTTGTTAAGTTTGTTTTTGGCTTTTTGACAGGGATAGGATTAAAATTTTCTGCAGATTTTATACAAGTGCCTGAAAGTAAATTTGGTATTAAGTTGGTATCATCGCGCTCAATAAACTACGCACATATGGTAGGAATTTTAATGCACGTGTGGACAATTAACGATGAAGAAAAGATGCGATCACTAATTGAGCTTGGGGTTGATGGAATAATGACAGATGAGTGCAGAAGACTCAAAGCCGTTCTGGAAAAAAGCATTTAGCAATTGGCCCTACTGTGTTAAGAGTAATCATGAAAAGTTGAAGCTAAAATATAATAAAAGCAGGAATGGAAAATATTATTTGACTATTATACCGTCTATATCTGACATGAGGGAAAAGGCCAGGCGTACCGTCCCTCGTATGTTCTTCGATTATGTAGAGAGTGGCTCATGGACTGAGGATACTCTTAGAGCGAATATCACTGATCTTTCAGGTATTAAATTCAGGCAGCGGGTTGCAATAGATATTAGTAAGCGCTCCACAAAAATGAAAATGTTAGATCAAGTCTTACCCATGCCTGTAGCTCTGGCTCCTACTGGTTTAGCTGGTATGCAAACAGCAGATGGAGAAATACATGCTGCGCGAGCTGCTGAAAAGTTTGGTGTGCCTTTTACACTTTCTACAATGTCAGTATGCTCCATAGAGGAGGTAAAGGCTAGAACGGAGAGACCCTTTTGGTTCCAGCTATATGTTATGAGGGATAGAGATTTTATTTATAGGCTTATTGATAGAGCTAAAGGTGCTAATTGCTCTGCCCTGATGATTACACTTGATTTGCAATTGATGGGTCAGAGACATCGAGATGTTAAGAATGGCTTGAGTGTACCTCCTAAGATGTCACTTAAAAATTTTATGGATCTAATTAGGAGACCAAGGTGGTGTTTTGGGATGATTAAAACTAAAAATAAGAAATTCGGTAATATAGTAGGCCACGTTAAGGGCGTTAAAGACATGTCATCACTTGCTGAGTGGACTAGTAAACAATTTGATCCATCACTTTGTTGGGAAGATGTGTTAGCTCTAAGAAAGCGATGGCCAGGAAAATTAATATTAAAAGGTATTATGGATGAAGAGGATGCGAAAGCTGCATTGAATATTGGAGCAGATGCAATTGTGGTATCAAATCATGGCGGACGTCAGCTAGATGGGGCACCTTCTACTGTTTCTGCGCTTCCTAAAATACTTGATGCAGTACAGGGAAAATGCGAAATTTGGGTAGATGGAGGAATAAGGACAGGTCAAGATATCTTGCGGTTGATTGCTCTTGGAGCAGAAGGAACACTCATTGGTAGAGCCTTCTTGTATGGTTTGGGAGCTGAGGGTGAGGTAGGTGTAACTAGAGTTCTAGAGATACTTCACAAGGAACTTGATTTAACAATGGGACTTTGTGGTGCCACTGATTTGTCAAAAGTTGGCAAAGATATCTTACTATAAGGAATATTGAATAGGATGCAGAATGTCAAAGTCAGAATATTATTACCCTAAAGGGGGTTTGCCAAAGAGAGGAAAAATATTAATAGGAAAGGCTGTCTTTAAAGAAGCCTACGCAGTTATCCCTAGAGAAGTAATGACAGATATTGTGACCAGTTACTTTCCAAATTGGGAAAAGACAAGAGCCTGGGTGTTAGCCAAACCAATAAGTGGATTTTCCACTACTTTTTCTCAGTACATTATGAATGTAAGCCCTAATGGTGGCAGTGATTTGCCTGAGGAGGATAAGGGTATTGAAAGTGTAATTTTTGTACTGTCGGGTAAGATTAATTTGGAAGTTGAGGGCAACAAAACTGAATTAAGTTCAGGATATTACTGTTACATTCCACCAAACACTCATTGGACAATTTCAAATGATTCAAAAGAAGATGGATATTTTCACTGGATAAGGAAGAGATATGAGATCGTGGATGGGATTGGATTTCCAGAATTTTTTGTGAAAAATGAAAGAGATATTGAGGCTGTTGCTATGCACAAAGATGATAATAGTTGGACGACAACCAGATTTGTAGATCCAACGGATCTCCGTCATGATATGCACGTTAACATCGTGAATTTCAAACCAGGAGGATTAATCCCTTTCTTGGAGACCCATGTGATGGAGCATGGTATTTATATTTTGCAGGGCAGGGGAACCTATAGATTGAATGAGGATTGGGTGGAAGTACAAGCAGGAGATTTTTTATGGTTAAGGGCCTTTTGCCCTCAGGCGTGCTATACAGACGGACCTGAAGATTTTAGATATTTACTTTATAAGGATGTAAACAGGCAGGCCTGCCTGTAAGTTTGATACAATAAACTTATAAACTTTTACATCATTGATGGAAGAAATAAAGCTAAAGAAGGTACTGAAGCTATCAAAATTAGTCTGAAAATATCTACTACCCAAAAGGGAGTTACACCTCTAAATATAGTACCAACCGATACATCCTTTATCACTCCTTTTAGAACGAATACATTTAGTCCAATCGGTGGTGTAATTAAGCTGATCTCCGTAACTACTACAACTAGTATACCAAACCATATTAGGTCAAAGCCTAAACTGTAAACAAGTGGTGCGAATATAGGTACGGTAAGAAGTATCATAGACATTGACTCAAAGACACATCCGAGAAGAATATAGATAATTAAGATAATGAAAATTACAGAAAGACCAGAAAGTTCAAATGAGTTTATTAAACCTAAAAGAGCATCTGGCAAACCTGCCCGATTTAGGAAATTAGAAAACATTGAAGCACCAAATAGCAGTGCGAATAACTTTGCAGTTAAGCTCGCAGCCTCTCTTGAAACTTCGAAAAGCACACCTCCTTTTAGGCTGCCCTTTAAAAAGGTTATTAGTAACGCTCCTGCAGCTCCCATCCCAGCAGCTTCTGTAGCAGAGAAGAGGCCAATATAAATACCTCCTATCACAAATATAAACAAAGCTAATGTAGTCCAGACGTCTTTTAAGGCTAATAGTCGTTCTTTCCATGCAGTTCGTTCACCTGCAGGACCTAATAAGGGGTTTCGTGAAACTACAAAATAAACAGCCAA
>MDSZ01159968.1_pt1 | contig 17820 bp, 15 predicted proteins | sample 811201 | NCBI WGS metagenome assembly MDSZ01 (sample SAMN05326647, study PRJNA326480) | marine metagenome | isolation source: seawater | place: Indian Ocean: North | collected 2010
TTGCTCTTTAGCGCATCTTCTAAAAGCATTCCATGAGGCTGAATTAGAAACGGAACTTTGTTTAATTTGCAATATAGTAACGAAAAAAAATAGATTTGTCTCCAAAGACCATGGATATGTACAATGGTATCTGGTTTATTTTTAATTGTTTTTCTTAAACTTGAAAAGTAAATTATATAATCTTTTATAAAATTTTTAAGATAAAGAACGTTATTCAAATTTTTGTTATTTGTATCACTTCTTTTTTGAGAAATTACTTTAAAAAAATTCCAAATATTATAATTTGAAATTTGTTTGATAATTGAAACTATACTTTGATTTTTTTCCGTAATTTCATCAACTAAATGATAAATCTTCATATTCTATAAATAACCCAATTTTCTAAAACTAAACAATCCATTCTTGTCCTCTCGAAACAGGCAAATGCCTCCTCTGGTGTTTGAACAATTGGTTCATTCTCATTAAAAGAAGTATTTAATATAACTGGACAACCAGTTGTTTCCTCAAATTTTTTAATTAAATTGTAATAATTTTCATTAAAACTTTTACTAACTGTTTGAACTCTACATGTATTATCCACATGCACAACAGATGGCAGCAGATCTTTTGTAGATTTCTTTGCATCAACTACAAACAGCATATGAGGAGAAAAATAATTAATATCAAAATATTCACTAGCTTTTTCCTCGAGGACTGAGGGGGCAAAAGGTCTAAAACTTTCCCTTCTTTTAATTTTTTCATTTATGATATCTTTTATTTTAGGATTGCGTGGATCTGCTAGTATAGATCTATTACCAAGAGCTCTTGGCCCCCACTCACATTTACCTTTAAACCAACCAATAATTTCTGAATTTTTTAATCTATTACTAATAAACGTATTTAGGTTTTCATCATCCATATATTTAAATTTAAATTTAGAATTACTAAGTTTTATATTGATAATTCTCTCCTGAATATAATTGTTGGTATAACTTGTGCCAAGATAAGCATCATTAAAACGGATATTTTTAAATTTATTATCTTTAACAGATGCTAGATAAATTGCTGAGCCCAATGAACCTCCTCCATCACTAGCATTAGGTTGAATAAATACGTTCTTAAATTTAGTTTTTTTTATAATTGTTCCATTAAATTTTGAATTTAGAGCACAGCCACCAGCCATACATAAGTTCTCAATTTTATATTTGTCATATAATTTATTTAAAATTTTTAAAACAATATCCTCAAAAGTAACTTGAAGTGAACTAGCAATATTGCAGTGTTTCTCTGTTATTTTATTTGATTTAAATTCATCTCCAAAAAGTTTATAAAAATTATCATTAAATAAATTATCAAAATAAGGAATTCCATTTTTAAATTTAAAAGAAAAATTAGGATTATTGTGGTGAGAAAAATATTGTAAATTTAATTTAAAATAATCTTCTTTATCAAATAAAATTAATTCTGAGAACTCTTTCTTATATAAAGGTTTTCCATAAGAGGCTAAGCCCATCACTTTATACTCGTCTCCATAGTTTTTAAAACCCAAAAACTGAGTTACAGATTGATACAAAATACCTAAAGAATGAGGGAATATAACTCTTTTAATATTTTTAATTTCATTTTTTTTACAAATAAAACTTGCTGTACTTGTAAAGTCTCCAAATCCATCGATTGATAAACCTATAGCATCATCATAACCAGATACTAAATAAGACGAAGCAATATGTGATTTATGATGTTCAATATTTATAAATTTGCCCTTAAATTCATTATCTTTTAAAAAACTAGACAGGTCACTATCTAAAAAAAAATTTTTTTCTAAAATTAAATATTTTTTTGAGTCCATGTACAGTAAATATATTTTTCAGTGAATATAAAAACTTTGAATTGAAATTTGCTTTAGGATCATAATTTACACAAATATAATCAATGTCTTTTAATTTTATATTTGAATTATTTAGGCAAGCATTTATTGAATTTATAGGAAATTTTGTAAAATGTTTAATCCTTGTAAATCTTTCTTCTTCTATAGCAAACTTAATTTTACCATCGATTACTAAACATGCTGATGTATCTGCGTGATTTATATTAAGTCCAAGGATTATCATTTTTTCTTAATTAATTTTTTTAACCTTACCTATAACTAAAAAATTTGAAACAAATCCCAAAAATCTGATGTTATAAATTTCGTAGTCTATATCATTAGAAAAAAGATTTAATATTTTTATTAATTCTCTTTTGCTCAATAAATTAAGATTATTTTGATCTGCAAAATACTTCATATTAAAAAATAATAAAGCTCTTCTAAAAATATTTTTGGGCAACCAATGCAGAAATGGTATTTTAGTATGAAATTCTAAAGGATAAAAACGATTGGGTGTTGTAATTACAATATATTTTTTTGATAACAAAATCATATTTTTTACTTTAGCAACTTGATTATTAAAATTCCCTACATGCTCTATTGTTGCACTTGAAATTACTAAATCAGATTTAAAATCATTTATCATTTCATTTGTAAAATCTGATGTTATAGATTTTGTTAGACTGGCTTTAAACCTTTCATTTGTTATTTTTTGATCAGATATAGATTTATGAACTAAAATTTTATCAAGTAATTTACAAAAAATATTTGAACTTTCTGCAGTCGAATCTTCTGTTGTACCGATATCTAACAAATCATCAATTTTATCAATATCTACTTTTTTTTTCAATAATTCTACCATTTCAATTCTTTTCGAATTAATTATTTTATCAAAAAAATTGTTTTCATATTGAATGTATAAATTTTTTTTCATTTTTTTATAAATTAAAAATTATTAAGAACATTTATTTAATACAATTTTTTATTCCAATTGAAGAAATTTTGTAAATATAACCATCATAAAAATTCTTATTTTGATTAAAAGGATTTCTTCCAACATCATAACCAACATTTTTTTTAAATTTAAATAATTCTCCTCTACAATTTTTTAGAATATCTCGTTTATTATCTAAATCTTTACTTGTGTATAGAATATAGCTTGGGTTTTTTTTCATGATATTTTCTAAATAATACTCATAGCCTTCTTTGGAAAAATCATCAAATAATCTAAATTCATATGAAACTACCTCATATTTATAAAAAGCACTGGCTCTATGAGTGCTTATAATTATAGATTTTTCTGGAATTACCTCATTCGCCCACTTATATAATAAATATCCATCTGCATTTTTTGAAAGTACATCATTTAAATAATTTTTAGAGATGTTCCCCTTGAAAAGATTTAGAGAAAAATATCCCAAAATTATCAGGAAGCAAAAAGAGACTAAAACTATAAAGTTTCTAAATATTTTTTGGATTTTTCCAATATTATTTATTTTAAAAAATAAAGAAAAGAATAATAGCCAAATAAATATTTCTACATAAAATCGTCCTGTGGGTTGAGCTAAACTAAGCGCAAAGACGAAATAAACTATAAAAATTAAAGTTATTTTTTTTTGAAAAGAAATATTTAAATTATAATTTAAAAAACAATATAATACTAATGGGCCAACACAATATGTAATATCACCTAATCTAAATTGCCCATACTGATCATATGGAAAAAAAAGCCAAAAAATTAAAAATCTTGAATTACCACTGCCATGTCGAAGGCTTGCATTCATTGCATTTGCGCCAAATTCGTCTGTAACTGGATTGAAAAAATTATAAAGAATATCTTTTTTAAAATTTAAAAATTCAAAAACTTCTCTAGGTATAATTATAATAACAGTTAATAAAAAAATAATTATTATAGAATTTAATAAAAATTTTTTATTTTTAATTAAATATACTGAATACAATAAAATTAAACCTGATGATAACAAAAATGAAAACTTCATTAAAATTGAACTCAATAAAAGAACAACTAATAAGGTAAAACAAATAGTTAAATTTGTGCCTTTCAACTTTGGTAAGTAAAAAGTAGCAATTATTAATGATATAAAGTTAGTTGTTAGAGGAAAAAGTTGTGGTTTTGAAGTAGAAACTAAAAACAAAAAAACTGGCATAGTTAATAAACATAAACAAACAAATAATCGATTTTGATAATCAATTTTAATCTTTGAAAAATTAAAATTTAAAAAAAATAAAAAAATAAAGAATAAAGATATAAATTGAAGCAATTGTGGGAAATGAATTGCCCCCAAAATTAGGCTATATAAGTATACTGCTTCTCCTGATCCAGATAATTGACTATGAAGCCAATATTTATAAAATTGGGAATTTCCAAATTCTATTTGATAAAATGGAATTGAAAGATGATAATCAAGACTATCTGAGTCAGTAACAGGATTTAGCGAAAGTATAAAGTAAAAAAATAAAATTAAATATAATAAATTTAACTTATAATCATTTTTATTAAATATTTTTAAATTTAAATAAGTGGGTTTATAAAAGCCAATAAATATAATTAGGATACTAATTACTTTAAGTACATCCTTATTAACTTCATAAAATAAAAACAAATTAAAAGTTATAATTCCTAAACAATTAATAATTAAATAAAAATTAATAATAGAGCTTATTAAATCATTTTTGATATTAAACAATGAATTTGCAATAAATCTAAATTTATATGCTAAATTATAAAACCCATTTAGTAATAACAAAGACAATAATATTGATAATAAATAGTTATTTTCTAAGTAAATCATCTATAATTTTAAAATCCTAAATAAAAAAAAATTTATATTTTTAATACATATTAAAAAAATGTTAATTTTTTTTACAGTTAATTATTTTACTTAAATTAATCTCGTAAATATAAACATCAAAACTTTCTTCATTGCTGTTAAAAGGGTTTCTTGGATTAATTTTATGCACATTTTTACCCTTGGTAATCAATTTTCCTCTACAATTTTTAAACACATCACTTTGTGTATTATGATCTTGACCATTGTAAAGTATATGAGTTGGTTTTTTTTTAATTAAATAATCAATATAATAATTTAATTCTTCTTGATTTTTCAAATAAAGTCTAAAATTATAGCTTATAAAGGATTTTTCAGAAAATAAAAAAGACCTGTGACTTGTCAATACAATGGCATCATCTGGTAAGTTTTGATTTGCCCATTCATATAAGTTATAGCCATTTGCATACTTTCTTAAAATTTTTTTATAACTATCAACTGAATAAATACCAGGTATAAAATTTATTACTGTAAATATAATAACAAATAAAATTGATATAGAGTTTATAATAATAAATTTTTCAAATATTAAATATTTTAAATTTTTTTTTATACTTAAATATGAAATTGATCCAACCATAAGCCATAAAAATGGTTCTATAAAAAAACGACCAGTTGATTGACCAAAAGGAAAAGCTAAAATAAAAAACATTGCAGATGCAACAAGTATTTTTTTTTGTGGATTTAATTTAAAATTAATTAAAAAAACTAGAACTGATAATCCAAGAATTTCAGTAATAACTCCTAGATTAATTTCATTCAATTGAAATGGTAAAAATAACCAATAAGGCAAATATCTTAAATTTCCAGTACCAACTTTTAATGAGGAAATAAATGTCTCACTAAGCGGATTTCCAGTAACTGGTTTATAAAAATTACCCAAAATATCCTCACTTAAATATTTATATTCAAAATATTCTCTAGGAAAAATTATTAATAAACATAAAACAAAAAATAAAAATAAACTTTTTATTAAAAGTTTATTTTTAAACATTTGAATTAATGTGAAAAAAATTATTATCGTAGAAGATAAATAAAAAGAAAATTTAAATTGAGTTGAGCATAAACATAAAATAGAAATTATTAGAAAAGTAATAATTATATTTTTTTTATCTTTTTCGAATGGCAAAATATAAAATGCTAATATAAAAGCTGCAAAATTAGTCGCTATACCAAACAATTGTGGTTTTGTTGTAAATAATAAAAATAAAAAACTTGGAATACAAAGAATACTTAAACAAATAATAATTTTTGCTTCTTCTGAAAATTTTTTTTTACTATTCTTTAGACCAAAAATAAAAGTAATTATAGATAATAATCCTACAAATTGAAGTATAGAGGAGAATTTATATGCTTTAATTGACAAGCCTAAAATCATTAAGGCTTCACCAGCTCCTGATAACTGGCTTGTAAGCCATTCCTTTTGAATAAAAAAATTATTATTAATCAATGAAAGAAAAGGAACAGTTAAATGATAATCAAGAGAGTCTGGGTCAGTAATTGGTAGCAGTGATACAATAAAATATCCAATGACAATATAAATTAGTAACTTTGTTTTAAAATTAATTTTTTTTATTTTAATTAAATTTAAAATTTCATATGGTGGATATAATCCAATTAATGTAATTAAGATGGCAAAAAATGTTGTTATTTCCTCATTTATTTCAAAAAATAAATATAAAATATAAATGAAAATTGAACAAAAATTTACAAATACTAAAAAAATAATTAATTTTTTACTTATTAAATATTTTTCTAAAAAATAAAGATTTTTTATTTTTGAAAAAATTTTAGAAATATTAAAAAAACCATTTACTAATAATAGAGAGTAGATTAATGAAAGTAAGGGATTAATGTCAAGAAGTATCATTTAAAAAAAAATTTTAGAATTTTATTTGGAAAAATTTTTATTAAAAAATAGATTAATTTAACATTAAAATTATTTATTATATTTAAATTTTTATTTAAATTATCTTCTAACTTTTTATGTATAAAATATTTAGTATAAAGCTTAAACAAAAAGTTTTTATAACAAAATATTTTTTGAAGTTTTTTTTCATTTTTAAATTTATTTACAACATAAATTAATTCATAAATTTCTTTTTGTTGATTTTTGGACTCATTACCATCATGAACTCTGTAATATGCCAAATAATCATCTAAATAATCAAAATTTGAAAAACTACTTAATCTAATAATCAAATCAAAATCTGATGAGATATGAGTTTTACTGTCAAATGAATATTCTAATTTATCAATAGAATCTTTTTTAATCATTAAGGTTAACCAAGCTGTTAGAGGGGAACCATTTATATAACTTTCAATTATTTTGCTTTGGCAGTAGCCTCTAAAAAGTTTTTTTATTTTTTTTTCTATATTTTTATTATTATTTAGAAAGTAATTTGAATACAAAACATCAATTTCATTATTGTCTTCAAATTTTTTGACTTGTTTTTCTAATTTTAGTTCTGTCCAATAATCATCTGTATCTAAAAAAGTTATAAAAGAACACCTGCATTGATCATAAGATAATTTTCTTACAGAACCTAAATTTAGTAATTTATCTGATTTAAAATATTTTATTCTTTCGTCTTTAAAATTTTTAATTATCTCGACGCTTTTGTCAGTAGATTGATTATCATAGAATATTAATTCCCAATTTGAGTATGTTTGATTTGTTATACTACTTATCGACTGTTTCAAAAATTTCTCACCATTGTGGCAAGTCATTATGATACTGACTAGCTTATTTGATTTCATATATTCACTAATGTATATATTAAACTCAAATCATTATGAATAAATCTGATATAAAAATATACCATCTATTCACAATATTTTCTTTTTTATTTATAGTTTTAACAACTAATTATTTAAGTTTAGATGATTTAATTTATCTGGCAAATCAAACAGATGTAATTAGTTACACTGAAATTGCAAAAAAGGCGCCCTCACTACCCCTAAATGATGAAATAATCATTCAACATGTAGCTCAAAGATTTCTTATACCTTATATCGTTGGATCCATTGCAAGTTTACTAAATATGAATTTTTTTTTAATATTTAAAATATTTACTTTTTTACTTATCTTTTTCTACATTTTTTTGATCTACAAAATTATATTAAAATTAAATTTCAACTTAAAAGTATCAATATTATTTTTTTCTTTACTTTTTTTTAATCCTTACATAATTAGACATCATATTTTTAATCCAGTTCAATCGCACGATATGTTATTTTTCTGCTTAGGTTTAGTGTTTGCTTTTTCATTATATTATAACAAATATTTTACTAATTTGTTTGCAACATTGATCTCTATATATTTAAGACAATCTTCAATAGCTTTATTTATTGGTTCTATTTTATTTTTTTTAAAAAATAAAAAAATCAGTTTACTTTTACTTTTACTTTTTACTTATTTCTTTTCAATGTTTGTAATAATTAATTTTGGTAAACAAATTTCTAAAGATAGTTTTCCGTTAAATCTTGCTTATGGTATTTTATATTATGATTTTACTCAAATTGAAAAACTAATTAAGTTTATATTATTAGGCATGTTTCCATTCTTGCCTCTTTGTGTAATTATTTTTTCAAAAATTAGAAAAAATATTGAAATTTTAAATATAGCAATATTAATTTTTGTGTGTGCTATGTTAATAGGCCAACCCATTCTAGGTGGTCCTGATAACACTGTAAATAATGTTGGTAGAATTGCAAATTTATCATATCCAATACTAACTTTCACATGCTTTATGATTTTGGATTTTGAAAAATTTATTAAAAATAATTTAATGTTTTATTCATTTATAGTTGGAATGTTTTTTTGGTCACTACACCCCACATATTCTATATTTAAAATTTTTGGGATATTAAGATTTTACAATTTTTAAATCAGACAAAATCAAATTCATTAAATTGTATTTTTTTCTTTTCTAAATAATCTTTATAAAAATACATTGATTGTATAGCAAAAAAAGTTACCCAAGAGTTTGCATGTCTAAGCAGCTGTCCATTGCTTTTTTTTCCCCAAGAAAAAGACCCTTTTATTTTAACATTGTCTGTGTTTGTATTTTGGTATTTAAGCATGATTTTAAGTAATTTATTTATTTTTCTTTCGCTAAAGTTTAATTTTTTTTTGTCTTTATTTAGAGTTGATAAGAAAACTAATCTTATTGTTTGCGCAATAGCATCTACTCTTTCATGATAAATCGAGGAATTAATCAAAAAAAGTCTTGGAATTTTCCCATTTGAATTCTGTTTGGACATTATCCATTTTGTTGCTCGCTCAAAAGATTTTAGGTATTTATTATTATTTAGGTATGTTCCTAATACCCACAAACCTTCTGCAGAATAACAATGAGGATGTGCATTTGTTCCTCCTTTAAACGGAAATGATACAAATCTTCCATTTTTTTTTTGAAATTTTAATGATGAATTACAAATTATTTTAGAAGCATCTAAATACTTTTTTTTTTTTATTATAGAGTAAAGATTTGCAAGCCCTATTGATATTTTAGTATGGTAGCTCCCAGAAGTAGTTGACCATTCCTTATCTGATTCAAAAAATTTATTTTGTTCTATTTCGTAAACAGGTTTAATTAAATTATTTTTATTAATACAATAATTAATTATCCAGTTTCCACACCTTTCTGCAGACTTTAATAAATATTTTTTTTTGGTCTCTTTATATAAACTAACAAGACCGTTGATAATTATCCCATTATCAAATGAATAGATTTGATCTTGTTTGTGAGCATGACTAGAATTTTTATCAATAAGAAAAAGACATCTAAATCCTCCATTTTTTTCTTGCGCATTTGAAATTAACCATTTTGCTGCTTTTAATCCTTTGTCTAAAAATTTTTTTTCTCCAGTTCTCTTGTAAAGAAAAACCATCATAGTCATAAAGTAACCATTAATTTCTGAGTATACAAAAGAATATTTTTTTCTTACTGGATCATACCAGGCATTAACACTTCCACTCAAAATTTTTTTTTTACTTTGGCTATTTTGAATTCCAGACTTTGTTAACCAATTAATTGAATTACTTAAGGCCTGATCTAAAATTTTAATTTGTTTTTCCAATTTTCTAAGGCCCATTCTATGTTTAATTTTAATCCTTTTTTAATATCTATTTTATGCTTCCATCCTAAGTTTATACATAACTTTGCATCACATGTAAGTCTTTGAACTTCTGCTTTTCTTTTTGATATATAAATTATTTTAGATTTACTTTTAGATATTTTTTTTATTTCTTTTGCCAAAAAATTAATTGAATAATCTTTTCCTGTCCCAAAATTAATAACTTTTTTTAAACATTGTTTTTTTTTGGCAACAATTAAAAATGCTTGAACAGCATCTGATACATATGTCAAATCTCTAGATTGTTTACCATCACCATGAATTGTAATATCCTCATTATTTATAGCCATTTTAATAAATTTTGGTATTACATCGTAAGTATGTCTGGGGCCATAAGTATTAAAAGGTCTTATAATTACAATTGGAAGACCATAAGTTTGTATATAAGAAAAACAATATCTATCAGCTGCTGCCTTTGATGCTGCGTAAGGAGAAGTTGGATTAAGTGGATGATTTTCGTTTATTTTTTTTGTTAACGCAGTTCCATATACTTCACTTGATGAAGTGCAAATAATTCTCTCAAGTCCTTTAATTTGTCTTGCTGCTTCAAGTATATTTAATGTGCCTACTACATTTGCTTCATTCACTTCCAAAGGATGTTCAAATGAATAAGGTACATATGCATTAGCTGCTAAATGAAAAATAATTTTAGGATTGTCTTTTATAATATGTCTAATTATATCTGTTGAAGATATATCGCAACAAATAATTTTTTTACATTTATTCACATATTCAGAATTTAAATTTTTAAAATGATAACTACTGGTTCCATGGTTAGATGTTCCTCTTACAACTATTGTTACGTTGGCTCCTAAATCAATTAATTTCTCGGTTAAATGAGATCCAACAAAACCATCAGAGCCTGTAATTAATATTTTTTTATTCTTCCAAAAATTTGTCATTCTATCTCCAAAAAATATATCCTTTAAATATTGTTCTTAATACTTTTAATCCAAATAAAAATCTACCAAAAGGAACATTAAAAAGTTTAGAGATTCCATGTTTTCTTTCATATCTATGAACTGGAACTTCTTTAATTTTAAAATTTTTTCTAAATGACTTAATCAGAAGTTCTGTTTCTATTTCAAATCTATTGGTTTCTAATTTTAATTCTTTTAGTTTTTTTGCTACAAAACATTTAAACTCTGACTGACTATCTGTTATATTCTTTTTAAATAAAAAATTTATTATGAAGGTAATTGATTTATTTCCAAATTCATTGACTGGCAAAATAGCTTTATCTGAATATCTATTTTTATTATGTTCTTCAGTCAAAAATCTTGAGCCAATAACATAATCATTTCCATTATTTATTTCCTCTAATAGATTGTCTATTTCGTTTGGATCATCTTGTCCATCACCACCCATAAAAATAATTAAATCTCCAGAAGCTTCGGAAATACCCTTTCTCATAGCAAAACCTTTTCCTTTGTTTTCCAAAAGAGAAATTAAAATACAATTTTTTGATTTAATTTCTAAATCGGTATTATCTGTGCTTCCATCATTTACAACTATAAGTTCATCATCATTTTCTAATTTATTATTTATTTTATCAATGAGATTTCCAATATTTCCTTCTTCGTTATAAACTGGAACAATTATACTTTTTTTCATAATTTAGATCTTTTTTTTAAAAAAAGAATCGAAGACTGATAGTATGTATTTTATATTTTTGTTATCTAGCTTATGATTTAAACCAATAAAAAAACCTGAATTCATTATTAGATTTGAATTAACTAATTCTGTTTTTTTAAATTTAAATTTTTTTAAAAATGGTTGGTCTGCAATATTACCAGCTATTACTGGTCTATTAGCAATTTTCATTTTTGATAAATAATCAACTAAATCTTTTTTTGAAAATTTTTTATTTGGTATTACTGTTATTGGAAATGTAAACCAGCTATTTTTTATATTTTTAATATTCTTAGGTAAAATTAAAAAATCTTTATACTTGTTTAATCCTATAATTAATTTTTTTGCAGCGTTTGTTCTTATTGAAATAAATTTATTTAGTTTATCTATCTGATTAAGAACTAAAGCAGCAGCCATATCTGTTGGTTTAAAATTAAATCCTATGTATGGAAACATAAAAGATTGATCTATTTTTTTATTTTCTAAAATAAATTTTTTTTTAGTTTTTGAATTTGTAACTTCTCTTAACCAACCATTTGCTCTCATACTTCTTAATATATCGGCGTAATAACTATCATTAGTTAAAATCAAGCCCCCTTCAACAGAAGATATATGGTGTGATTGATATAAGGACACCGATGAAAACTTACCAAATGTTCCTGAAAATTTGCTTTTATACTTTGCGCCAATTGACTCGCAGTTATCTTCAATAAGTAACAATTTATATTTTTTGCAAAGTTTATTAATTTTTTCCATCTCACAAACATGACCAAGTGGATGTACCAACATAATTGCTCTAGTTTTCTTTGTTATTGCTTTTTCCATTAAATCAACATTTATGTCATAAGTGGATAAGTTAACATCAACTAAAACAGGAACTAAATTATTTTGTATAATTGGACTAACTGTTGTACTCCAAGTAACAGCTGGAGTTAAAACTTCATCCCCTGGTTTTAACCTGTCTTTGTTTTTTGCGTAAACAGAACATAAAAGATAAAAAATTAGATAGTTTGCTGAACCACCAGAATTAACCATTATTGCATTTTTAATTTTTAAAAGTTTTTTTATTTTTTTTTCTACTTTGACAACTTCTCTACCTATTGTAGGCCATCCCCTTGTTAAAGTGTTTAGACAATTAACAATATCATTTTCGTCATATTGAATAACACTTAAAGGTAATTTATTATTTGATTGTACTTTTTTATTTAAAATTTTAAGCTTATTTTTAATTTGTGACTTTATAGAACTTTGGATCATTTTTTTTTAAAAACTCTTTAATTATTTTATAAGATTTTTGAGATGCATTACCATTGCCATAAGGATTTTTCCACTTAATATTTTTGTTTAAAATTTTAAGAACATCCTTATAAATCATATTATCACTCATTTTACTCAAAATATTACATCCAATACTAATTGTTTCAGGTCTTTCAGTGCTATTTCTTATTGTAATTAGAGGTACTTTTAAAATACAAGCTTCTTCTTGAATACCTCCTGAGTCACTTACTGCTAATTTTGCGTTTTTTAAAAGACTTAAAAAACTAAAATAATCCATTGGTTCTGTAGAAGTCAATCTAGTTTTGTCATATTTAATTTTATTTAATAACTTTTTAGTTTTTGGATGTGTTGGAAAAATTATTTTATAATTTTTATTTTTTGAAATTTTAATCATTTCATTTATTATTTTTTTTAAATTTTTTATATTTCTTGTATTTTCCTCTCTATGAATTGTTAAAACAACATAATCACCATGAGAATTATTTTTAACATTAATAAATTTCTGAGTCATAGGTGATTTGATTGCATCTACGATTGTATTACCTGTAACAAAAATTTTTTTATTCGAAATTCCTTCGTTTAATAAATATTTTTTAGAAATTTCAGTAGGACACAATAATAAATCAGAGCTATGATCAATAATTCTTCTATTTACTTCCTCTGGCATGTCTTTATCAAAACTTCTTAAACCTGCTTCTAGGTGAATAATTTTTATATTTTGGATTTTGCATGCTGCCAATGAACCTGCTAATGCAGAATTAGTATCTCCATAAACTATTACAGCTTTAATCTTCTTATTTGAGTATAAATATTTTTCAACTTTTTCAATCATTAACGCTGTTTGGTTACCGTGGGTACCTGATCCAACTTTAAGATTGATTATTTTTTTTGCAGGTAGTCCCAGTTGATTAATAAATGTATCACTTAGTTTGGAAGTATAATGTTGTCCCGTATGAATAATTTTAAATGAGATTTTTTTTTTTAATAAATGTATTTATAATTGGAAAAAGTTTAATTATTTCTGGTCTAGTTCCTAAAATTATAATTATCATTTTTAAATTTTTATATATTAATAATTTTTTTTAGCTATGAATGCTAAAATTATTTTTATAATATTTGATTGTTTTACCTATACCTTTGATAAATTCAACTTTTGGTTTCCAATTTAATTTATTTCTAGCTTTTTTTATATCAGGATATAAAATATTTATTTCATCCTTTCTAAGCTTAATTTTACCAAAAATAGGATTACCTAAACTAATTTTTTTTTTTATTAACTTTATAAGTTTTTCAACTCTTTTTGGACGTCCATATCCAATATTAACTATTTCACCATTTAATTTATCATTTTCTAAACATTTAAGAATTCCATTAACCGCATCGTCAACATACAAAAAATCTCTATATTGCTTTCCAGACGAACAAGGAAAGTTTTTATTCTCTAAACATCCTTTAATAACAAGTGGTATAAGTCTGTTAAAATCTTGTTTTGGCCCATAAACAAGATAAAATCTAATAACATTTCCAGGAAAACTATTTATTTTATTTTTTTTCAATAAATAATTTGTTGCTAATAGTTTTGCCCTTCCATAAGAAGATTTTAGGGACTTAATATTTATAAATAAATTTTCTTTTTGAGGAGATTTTTTATTACCATACTCAACACTGCTTCCAATTTGTAGGAAACTTTTAATTCTAGTTTTTTCGAAAAAATCTATTAAATTTTTACAACCATTGTAGTGACTTTCTAGAGTTTTTTTCTTTTTAGAATGATCTACATGCCCTCCTAAGTTAACAACATAATCAAAATTAGTTTTTAAATATTTAATTAAATTTTTTTTTTTCGATATATCAAAATATAAATATTTTATTTTTGATAAATACCTTATTTTTTTTGGTTTGCTGGTCGATACACTTGTAACTTTCCATTTTTTTTTAATACATCTTTTTGCAAGATGATAACCAATAAAACCAGTGCCACCAATAATAAGTATATTCTTGCTCAATTGATTTACCTTAAAATTTTTTCAAGCTTATCCTTATCTTTTTTACTGTCCATACACTGCCAAAATCCAGTATGCTTAAAGGCAATTAGTTGATTTTTTTTTGTTACAGTTTCAAGTGGTTCTTTCTCAAGAAATGTTTTATCGTCCTTAATTAAATTTAAAAATTGAGGTTCCATTACAAAAAAACCACCATTAATCCAACCTTCATCCATTTTTGATTTTTCTTTAAAAGACATTACTTTATTTCCTGAAAGCTTTATTGCACCAAATCTTGCTGGAGGTCTAACCGCTGTAAGAGTAACCATTTTTTTTTTTCTATTATGAAAATTTAATAACTTTTTAATATTCACATCAGAAAGCCCATCACCATAAGTCATAAAAAATTTTTCTCCTTTGAGTATTTTTTTTAATCTTTTTAATCTCCCACCAGTCATAGTTTTCAATCCGGTATTAATAAGATTTATGTTCCATTTAAATTTTTTATTTTTAAAATAATCTTTGATAATTTTACCTTTGTAACCTAGAGCTATATAAAAATCATTATAACCATACCTCGAGTAATGCTCCATTATGTGAACTAACATAGGTTTTTTTTTTACCTTTATCATGGGTTTAGGAATAGTTTTGGTATACTCAGCAATACGCGTCCCAAAACCACCAGCAAGGATAACTACTTTCATTTTATTTTTTTTTCATATAATTAATTATCTGATTTTCAGTTAAAATTTTTTTTTTATTTGAGCTGTAATAAGTGTAATACCACTCACCAACCATCTTAATTGTATCCTTAAGCTTTAACTTATTTTTCCAATTCAAAATTTTTTTTGCCTTTCTACTATTAAGCTGAAGTAAAGTAGATTCATGAAAACTATTTTTTTTATTAATTATCCAATTAGCATTTTTCCAATATTTATTTATTCCCTTTATAAAATCCAAAACAGTAAAGTTTCTAATACTATTGTTACTAAAATTAAATGACTGACCATTCAGTTTTTTATCTTTTTCAATCATGTAAGCTAACCGTAAATAACCAGATAAAGCCTCCAGTACATGTTGCCATGGTCTTGTGGCATTAGGATTTCTTAATATGACTTTTCTATTTTTTGACCAACATTTAACACAATCAGGAATCAGTCGATTTTCTGACCAATCACCTCCACCTACTACATTGCCCGCTCTAGCTGTTGCAATACTTAAAAATTTATTTTTATCTTTAATAAATGATTTGAAATATGAGTTAATTAAAAGTTCCGCAGATGCTTTAGATGAACTATAAAAATCTTCGCCACCTAATTCATCTGTTTCTTTATAACCCCTAGATACCTCAATATTTTTGTAACACTTATCACTTGTTATTAAAACAACTGAACATTTCTGCTTAAGTTCAGACAAAGTGGTCAAGAGGTTTAGAGTACCCAGAACGTTTGTTTCGTAAGTTTCTTTAGGGAATTTATATGATGTTGAAACAATCGCCTGTGCAGCCAAATGAAATACGATATTTGGTTTGAATTGTTTAATTTGTCTATCTAAAAACTTTAAGTTTCTAATATCACCTCTTTGATCAATTATTTTTATTTTTTTTTTTAAAATTTTAAAATGATTATCTCCCTTTTGGGAAGGTAAAGATATACCCATTACTTTTGAACCTAATAAATTAAGCCAAGTTACAAGCCACGAACCTTTAAATCCAGTATGCCCAGTGACCAATATTTTTTTGTTTTTAAAAAAATTATAATTCATTTAAAATATTTTTTAATTTATAAATTATTGTAAATTTTATGTTTTAAAATATATGAATATTTCTCAATAAGATTTATTTTATTAATCTTGTTTTCAACTAATTTGCATATTCCCACTAACTCAGGAATTTCTTCTTTAATTTCTGACTTATTATTTAAATATAATAAATAATCCGACCTTAAGTAAACAATCAATATAGTTATGTAATTAATCAAATCATCTCTTGAATATATATTTTCAATAAATTTTTTATAAATTATTTCTGGCTTTATTAAAAATAACAAATCTGAAATTTGCGGCTGTCCAGTAAATCTATAATTATATTTTTCCCATCTAATTATTGATAAAAAATCGACAAACTCAAATTGATCTGTAGATAAAAATTTCATTACATCACTAATTAAAGGTTGATTTTTTCTTAATTGAAAGAAACTACTTTCTATTTCCATACCCAATAAATTTTTTAAACACTCTGAAGATCCTTTTAATATTTCTATTTCTGTACCTTCAGTGTCAATTTTAATAAAATGTGGTTTCTTATTTATTTTAATAAGCTCTTCATCAAGTGTTGATGATAAAAAGTTGGTTTTTTTATTAATGTAAAATCTTTCAGAATTTAAAAATTTATCTAAATGTTCTAAATTTGGTTCAAGGAATGACGAGCACATTTCTTTATTAGCATGATTAAAATTTAAATCTATCTTAGATTTAGAATAAAGAACTTTATCAATTACGTCATAGCCTGCCTCTCTTAATTCTTTTGCACTTTCTGGATGAGGCTCAATTAAAATTTTATTTACGAATTTTTCAACTAATTTCCATCTTTTTGGAATACCTTCAGCTGCTCCAATATCTAAAAAAATAAATTTTTTATCTTTTAGTAAATTATTAAGTATATTTTGAATTTTTAAATTCTCTTTTTGTAAGTAACTAATTAGTATTTTTTTTAAAAAATTCACTTTAACTTAATTTATTAATTATTTTTTTCCATTTTTTTAAACTATTATCTGTAATATAAAAATCTTTATATTTATGATACAAAAAATTGTTTTTCTTAAAATTTGTTATTTGCTCAATATTTTTTAAATAAGGTACTCTTGAATTTTTAAAAGGAGATAGATCTAAATAATTTTTGTTATTATAGACCATAATTGGTTTTTTCATCATCAAGTATTCTATTCCTGCAGATGTTGAATTTGAGGAAATTATTTTATTAAATTGATTTATTATTTTTTTAAACGAATATTTAATAACCTTATATTTATATTTTTTTTTAATATTCTCTCTAAAAAAAAATAAAGATGCTGGATGTGGCTTTATATACAAA
>MDSZ01010254.1_pt1 | contig 17818 bp, 18 predicted proteins | sample 811201 | NCBI WGS metagenome assembly MDSZ01 (sample SAMN05326647, study PRJNA326480) | marine metagenome | isolation source: seawater | place: Indian Ocean: North | collected 2010
ATGGACAAAAGAGATTATTTTCGATTCACCAAGCAGATTTTTATTTTTGGATTGGGTTAGGCCTTATTTTAGAAATAGGAGAGTATATTACTTGGATGCTGTTTGTTGTGCTGTTTACCAGGGTAATTAAAAGAATCAAAAGTCGCTACTTTTATTTAAAACTATTAGATAAACTAGATTGAATTCTTATTCAAATAAGTTATGCTTAGTGACGAATAAATGCCCATCACCACACCTTATAGAGTTCTCACAATTGTGCTACCTTGGGCTTTTGTAGATTTTTCCCTGAGCTAAAAACAGTAAAAAAAAAGATAAAAATAAATATATCTATTTCATAAAAATCAATTTTCTTGATTTTTTATACTGTTTTGTTACAATTGTATACAGGTACATGCCCGATGATACTCTTTGACCAAAATTATTAGATCCATCCCAGTATGTAGACCAATATCCAGGTGCTTTTATTTCATCCACTAAGGTCTTAACTCTCTGCCCTGATATATCATATACATTTATTTCCACCTTGCTTTTTTTTGGAATTTCATACTTAATATTTGTTATTGGATTAAATGGGTTTGGATAATTTTGACTTAAAAAGAATTTTTCAGGAAATAATTCATCTTCTTTTTTATCCAGCATTCCATAATGAAATAAAATATTATATCTCTGTTCACCAATTACAGGATATAATTCAACAAGACCATCAAAAGATGCGGAAAAACTCCCTCTTTCATCAGTTGCCAACTCTAATTCTAACAACTCTTGACTATTATATTCATTCCCTGTGTAATTATCCAAAATACTAAAAGTTATGTGCTCTGGTAATTTTTGATCATCAAATTCAAGATTAACATAATTATCATAACTATTGAAATTTCCAATAGTATCTATATTTAACGAGAGAATGTCAAGAGGAATACTAATTGTCTCATCGTATTCAATTGGTAAATTATTTATTTTAAGAGGCAATCCATCTGTAATGGTCATGGCAACAAGTCTAGGTGATGGCTCTAAAGGTAGTAATTTCGTTGCATCTGCAATATCTTTTTCTAGGCGACCTTCTGGGTCAAAAGTAAAAAAAACTTTTTCTACATGAGCCCCAGAAAAGATAGTAAAAATTAAACTAGCTTGATATTCTTCATTTGAAATTCGGCCTAAAAAAGTCCCCGAGCTTGTTGCAATGTCAGCAGCTTGTATGGTAAAACTTCCAGTCCCTCCAATTGCCTGCACCCAAAACCCCTGAAAAGCAGGTATTAAGCCACCGGTTAAATCACCAGAGGATCCATTATATGTCTTCCAATCAGAGGTTGCATCATCCCATATTGAAACAGTGGAGGATAGATTTGTTTTAGTTATGTCATCCCAATCAATAGTTTTAGTATATGGATTCCCCGCTAGATAATAACTGTTTTGAGGGATTCCTGTGATGGAGACGTTTCCAGTATTATGAGAACCGGAGACATACAAGTCCACTGGCAAATCACTATCACCATCATAATCAATATCCTCAAATACATAAACCAAAAAACCTTGGCCTGCCGTCAAAGTCTGTGAAGATATATTTGAAACAGCAGTCCAGCTTTGATTTGATAAATTTAAAAGCCAAACATTTGCGGTTCCATCTGTTACATCTCCGCCTGTTATACCTTGAATCCAAAGTTCATCTAAGAGATCGCTTAAGATAGTTCCTGATACTGGGCTACTCATCAATCTATATCCTGAATTACCACTTATACTAATCTGGTGAATTGGTATCCAACTACTACCAAATGTGGTGTTTACATTCCAATCATGTCCTGCAGTCCAATCTGTGTTACCATCTTCATATGCTCCAATATCAGGTGCGCTACCATTATTTGTATACTGATCAGTAATACCAGATACAACAACCCCAGCATCTATTAGTGGCGAACTTGTCGCAGGGGAAAAATTATTGTTTGATGTATCAGTTAAAATACTATTCAGTGTTACGCTTTCATTGTAACCATTCCAGTTATTGGTATAGGTTCCAAAAGTAATTGCCACATTATTTGATCTGTGGTTAGCAATTTTATCCGCAGCATTATTTCTTACAATGGTAGATGAATGATCTCCACTATCAATCTGTAAAACAATAATATCATTTTTACTCCCTGAGTTCATAACTGTATTGTTATATATTTTGTGATTATCACCCTTGACCATTATACCACCACTTTCACAGTTCCAAGCAACATTATGGTGCATTGTTCCATTTGTACCATCAGCAGTGCCACTATGATCGAATCGGGCTCCATATTTTTCTGTATCATGAAGCCAGTTATAACGACAAATAGCACCGTCTTGCTCGGCCTCAGTAAATTGAATCATTGACCCGTCACTTTGTAAATGACCTGTGTCATAAAGGTTATTGTATTCAACTAAACCAGAGTTACCAACTTTAACAGTAGCAGATGCACCTGTTTTATGTATTGTGTTTTTTCTAAAAACATTATCACTACCATTCATGCGAATGGTCAACATGATACTACTATTATCAGCTACGGAATAATCAATATTATTAAAATAACAATTATCAACAGTATCCGTGCCTCCCCACATTTCAAGAACAGTACCATCAGTATTTCTAAAAGCAGAATTTCTGACTGCACATCCCCTGCTTGTGGAAGCAAATTTTGTCATCTCCGGTTCAGTATCTACTACTCTAAGCATTCGTTTGGAGCAACTAGGATACATAAAGTTACATCCATAGATTTGACAATTATCCCCGCCTGAAAAATATACTGTTGTACCAAAAAATTCTAAATTTTTAATGTGAACATAATCAGAGTTGGTTACAGTAAATGCATATGACTGTACCTTGCCCCTTAGGTTTAGCTTATTTGGGTTTATACTATTTTCAGGAAAATAATATAGAGAATCTGTATTTTGATATGTATCATACCACCACTCTCCGGCTTGATCTAAAAATTCGTATCTCCCCTCAAGATAATAGTAATGATGTTTTGTTTTCCAGCTTGGAACAGTGGCATAGGTAAAAGTATTTCCTGTGTGACTTGTAACTAATCTTGACCAAGTCCTAAATGAGCCGAGATTTAAAATAGCGATCGCCTGTTTATTTGCTTCGTCGAGGTCAAAACCTGCCGCATTTAGATCGATAGCAGTTCCAACAGAATTCGTAAATGGGTCATCAATAATAGTACCATTTGAATACGCATTTTCATCATCATCTATTGTCCCTATAGCCCAATAATTTTCATTATCCCAAATAGTATTATCACTGAATTTAGCATTTGGCCATCTAGCCATTACTTGCTCTTCCCAATCTAAAAATAATTGCCAAATATCGGAAGTAAGCTTAGTTCTCCATATATTTGAACTTCCTACCTGAACCCAGTTAGATGTGATTGGTACAGTCCCATCGATTATGACACGTTCGTTATTATAATTAGTAAAAACAATGGGGGACCCTGATGAACCATCAAGATTGTTGATTGTTATAGTCTCATGATATCTCCCTTGTCTAATGTAACAATTATCGCCAGCAGACATTACAGAAGCGGCTTTTCCTATGGTTTTAAATGGCGTACTTATAGAGGTCCCGTTATTAGTATCATTCCCATAAGAGGTTGCAACATAATAGTTTGCTGCCAAAAGTGTTGACCCAAATAAATTAATTAAAAAACCAATGAATAATATTTTCATCAAATATGAATAAAATAGTTTATAGATTTTGCAAGTAATCAGATAAAATCAGCATATCAAAGATATCTGTTTTTGAGTCAAAATTAATATCTGAAGCACTTATAGATGTGTCGCCATTTAAAACGAAAACTAAAAGCATTGTAAAATCAGAATTGTTAACAACCCCATCTCCATTTATATCAAATGATGGTAAACTAAAACATTCTAAAGTAGTCAGAAATTGTGATGTGCTCTCTGGCTCCTGAATTAGGTATTCACAATAACTTTCGTCACCTTTCAAATAATAATTAAGCCAAGCAAGAGCGTAATCACCCACCCCACCTATCGGGAAATAAGATGAGCCATGGCCCTGACCTGAAGATTCAAAATAAACTTTATCTGTTGTTTCAGGTACGTAATCATATTGGACAGGAGCCCAGACACTATCATAGCCCGTACCCAGTTCGGTTAGCTCATTCTCTCCTGCATAAATTAAAACAGGAACATCATGATCTAAATGCTCTTCAATTAGGCAATAATATGCCATTTCTTCGCTACAGTTTACCGAGTCTAAAAATAAAACAGCCGGATTTAGTAAGACCGCTGCTTTTAATGTTGAGTCCATAGTAGCCGCGACATGGGCACCTCCCCCACTGGTTGAGTAACCTGAAACGGCAAAGCTAATAGTATCAATTAATCCATTCAAAGGTGATAATTCCCTGACATTCTCTCCCTTAATCGTTTTTATAGCATCAAGTAAACCAATAGCTCTATCCTCATAGTCCCAACCCGCTAATTCGAGATCTCTATCTTCCGGATCAAAATTCCCAATTGTCATTGCAATAAAGCCATGAGAAGCGTAAAACTGTGCCCAGGTTTGCAAACCATATTCATCACCAAATGCATCTATGAGAACTATGCTTGCATAAGGGGATTGCGCATCAGTAGGGTAATATAATAATGTGCCGTCGTATAAGGTACTCAACCTTATTCCATCTGATTCTGTCAAGTATTGATATTGGTAGGGACCATAATTAATTCCCTCGCCGTCACCTCCACCACCACCGCCGCCAATTTCTTCACATTGGTTTGTTTCTTCATTCCATTCACAAAATCCTGTCCAATACTCACATTCAGCCTGGCTAGTAAGATCATAACATTCCGCGAATAAAAATCCGTTGAGAAAAATTAATATAATTATTAAAAAATATTTTTTCATAGTTAGCTATAATACCTAGCTCAGCTCTCCATTTTCTTTTAATTCAGACTTTTAGGATTAAATTTACTAAGCACTTGGAACTGCTAAATTAATAAAAATAGATCCTTTTTTTATCTATTTTGATCCATAAAATTAGATTTTATGAACAAGAAAAAAAACTTAACCTCAAAATCAGATTTAAAATTCATAGAAGAAATCCATGACATTATTATAGATTATCTTGATAAAAAAAATAATAAGCTAGTGAGATCTCTAAAAACAATTGATAACCTTAAATCTAACGTTGATTTCACAATCAATAATCCAAACAGCCATAGTAGTATTAAAATTTTAATAAATCATTATCTAGAATCAGCAGTAAACACAGCCAGTCCACATTTTTACAACCAACTATTTTCAGGTTTCTCTGCTATGGGGTATATTGGTGAAATAATCACAGCTATTACGAATAGTTCAATGTATACCTATGAAATGAGCCCTATGGCAACTTTAATAGAAAAAGAACTAATAAAAAAAATGTCTAATATAGTTGGCTACAAAGATGGTTTTGGAACCTTTGTTCCTGGTGGAAGCAATGCAAACCTGATTGCAATGTTAGCTGCAAGAGATAAAATTAATTCAAAATCAAAAAAGAATGGGCTATTTAAAAGTAAAACTTTGTGTGCTTTTGTATCTGAAGATGCTCATTATTCTTTTATGAAAGCTGGCTACCAATTAGGAATTGGCACAGACCAAATCATACAAATTGAATGTGATTTAAATGGACATATGAATACTGATGTTTTATTGTATCAAATTGACAAAACTAAATCGGAAGGCAAAACTCCTTTTTTTGTAGCCGCTACAGCAGGTACTACTGTCAAAGGCGCTTTTGATCCTGTAAAAAAAATTAATAAAATTTGTAAAAAATATAATCTTTGGTTCCATATAGATGGTTCTTGGGGTGGTTCTGTTCTGCTTTCTAAAAAGCATAGAAGCCTTATTGAAGGCAGTGAGAATTCCGATTCATTTACATGGTGTGCGCATAAAATGATGGGTTTACCATTAATTTGTTCAGTAGTTTTAATGAAAAATAAAAATATTCTTGAAAAGATTAACAATGTTCCGGGAACTGACTATTTGTTTCATGGCAATGATCACGATGGAATGGACCTTGGGGTATACTCTCTCCAATGCGGAAGAAGAATTGATTCAATAAAACTTTGGCTCGCGTGGAAGTATTATGGTGATATTGGATATGAGAAGAGAATAAATCGATTATTTAGTCTTGCTAGAAATGCTGTGGCTATAATAAAAAAATCATCTATGTTTGAGCTTGTCTCTCCTTCTGAATCTTTAAATATTTGTTTTCAGATACAAAGTAAATATATCGATGAATCTGAATATAATTATTTAACCAGTGAAACTCGTAAGAGACTCATCCGCTCAGGAGATATAATGGTTAATTATGCAATGATTTCAAACCAGTGCTGCATTCGTTTAATTATTGTCAATTTTGATTTAAAAAAATCACATCTCGTTATGTTTTTCAAATCTCTTGAAACTATATCAAAAAAAATAATTGAAGAAATAAAAAACACTTAAAAGTTGATGGATAAAAAAAAATCTGTTGTTTTCTTATTTATAAATGGGCCGCATCATGTATACCATCTTATCCTGCCTGCGCTAAAGTATGCTTCTATGAATAAAGATATAGAAACAATTATAATATCGGGGAACCCAACTAATACAAAAATTATAAATGAAGCAAAAATATTGACTGGATTTAATCAGTTTAATCTTATTGATATTCCTATTCCTTTTCGTTACAGACTCAAGAATTACAAAAAAAAATTATACCCCCCAGTATATACCAGAATAAAAAAAATTGTCGGCATATTAAAAAATGCAGCCGCAATAATTTCAACAAGCCATGAGTTGCCAAAATATCTAGACTTATATCAAATTAAATGTCCAACTTTATTTTACCTTTATCATGGAACAGGGACAAGAGAGTATGGGTTTGAAAGCAAATTAAAAGATTTCGATTATATTCTTGCTCCTGGTAATTACCATAAGAAACGTTTGAAAAAAACATTATTATTAACTGATGAAAAGATAAGTATTATTGGAACACCAAAATCTGATTGGTTAAAATTAAAAAAAGATAAGGAACATAATTTTTTTGAAAATGATTTTCCTATTTTTTATTACGTCCCTCATTGGAACAAAGATTTATCTAGCTATTTAAAGTGGAGAAAAATAATTTTGAATTATTTTATTAATAATAATCAATATAACCTAATCTTCGCTCCTCACCCACTGATTAAACATTTATCTAAAAAAGAAGGATATAAGCTTGAGACCAGTTTAAAAGATTCTAATAACATAATTATTGATCATGGCGGTAAAAACAGTATTGATGGAACCTACACTGCTATAGCAGATATTTATATTGGAGATGTTAGCAGTATGGTTACAGAATGGATAATGCAAGAACCTCGCCCTTGTATTTTTATTAATGCACATAAGAAAAAATGGGAGGGCAATGATGACTATTATATGTGGAAATTTGGTAATGTGGTAGATGAGATTGACGAATTTAAAAAAATTGTAAATAAATCTATTAATAACAATGATCATGAAAAAATACAAAAAAAACTGCGAGATGAACTTGTCATACCTAGCAACATACCTAGTTCAGATTTATGTGCTGACTTCATTGCAAAAAAAATTACACCTATAAAATAAGTGCATAAAAAAACAAAAATTTACTTCATTGGTCGTAAACAAGGGATTGGTTTAAGAAAATACCGATTAAGTCACCTAGAAAATAGAAGAAAACTTGAGGCAGAAGGATTAAAAAATGCTTATGAAAAAATAAAACAGGTGCGATTAATACAAAATGCTGATGTTATTTGGGTAAGAGTGAGACCCGAATTCACTACAGATAAAGAACGGAATATGATTGAAAATAGATTAAAAAAAATAAGAAACAAAATTCTCATAATAAATGACATATCGGTATTTGAAAATTACGATTGTAAAGATAGTGCTTTCAATTTATGGAATGAAAACGGTGTTAAATGTCCAAATTATTTAACATTTGAACTACAGAAAGTTGAAAATAACCTGGATCAAACTATAGATGATATATTAAGTTTTTTAAAAAAATATAAAAAAATATTTTTACGGACAAATAATGAAACAGCTAGTAATGGAATATCTATTTTAACATCTAAATCAAGCAAAAATGAAATTCAAAGTATTTTTTTATCTTTAGCTGAGCGATGCAAAATCCACCAATCCGAAAGAAAGTCAACTAGAATTATGGCAGTCGAGTTTATAAACCCCCGGGATAATAATGGCTTCCAAGATCTTTATCGAGCACATATTTTGTTTGACAAAATAATTTCTTTTTATGCAGTAACCAGCAAAAAGGATGTCTTTCACAATATTGATATGACTATCGAAGATATTGATAGATTTATAATGATGAATGAAAAGTTTCAAAATAAACTTGAATTCTTGAAGCCTAAAATCATAAGAGCAACAGAATCATTAAAGTGTAATATAGGTGCAATTGAATTTTTTTTAATTAATAATGAACCCATTTTTATTGAGTTAAACCCTATGTGGGGTGGACATGCAAGTAAATATGGGTTTGGGGATCAATCCATGCAGAATTATTTAATTGATAATAGGATAAATCTAGAGAACAGAATCCCAAATATTTACAACTTTATGGATCGAGAACTCTATTATAAAAATTTATTTGAATATATCCATGATTACATTTCAAAAACTACCAAGTTGTAGATAATAAATAATCTTGCCCGCTGGCATGACAATTATAACAAAATGCCTCTTTCCCATTTTTACCTCCTAAATCTCCTCCAGGGTTATAATTTGCCCAATACCAATTATTATTTTCAGGATCATACCCTTCAATTTTTTTCATTATTGTAATCTTACTTACATCAGAGCCACTAGAATCTGAGTATCCTTCTTTTACAATTAAACTGCCATTTGGTAATTGTCCATAGCTAGCACTATCGCTCAAAAATGATTCTGCTATATCATTAATCCAAACCTGAACATGACTGCCATGCACAGAATTACTTGATTGGATACCGCTGAATCCAGAGATTTGACTCCAAGATTGATAACCATTCATTTCATTCCATATTTCATTTGCTCTTTCTTGATCATCAGATAGTTCTTCGTTTGAACAAGCATAAAAAAACATCACCAAAAAAATAAAAGTTTTTTTCATTTTATAATCTCCTTTATTCCAAGTGCATAAATATAATTGATAGCAATTAAAAATAACAAATGTCTATTTTTCTATTTAGATATAAATTGGATTTAATAATAAAGTAAGAGGTTTGTGCCACTAAGTATAATCTTTTCAAAACACGCTTTTAACTTAGATCTAATTCTTTTTTTTCCCATTTTTCCAAATTCTCTATTACACCTTTTCTAATTTTTTTACTTTTACCACTGTGTTTATTTTCATATGGGCACATTAAACACTTATGGCCACAACATTTTCCTTGTTTAATTAAAAAAACTTTAGAGAGCATTTATCTGCTTTTATCCAAATTATTCGATTCGTAAATCATTTTGATATTTATATTAGTTTGCTAGATTAATAATTACTCAACTACAATAAAACTTTATAAAAAAACGTATGATAAGATGATATATATTGATAAAAAAATATATATTTATGAAGAAAAAATTACTTATAAACCAATCCGTTCTTCTGGTCCTGGAGGCCAAAATGTGAATAAGGTTTCAACTGGTATACATTTACAGTATGATATCAATAAGCATTCATACCCAGATTGGTTTATTGATCGATTGAAAAAAGTATCTGGCGGTTTATTATCAAATTCAGGTTTGATAACAATAAAAGCAAATTCCTATAGATCTCAAATGAAAAACAAAAAAGATGCTCTTAGAAGAATTGTTGGTATTTTTAAAAATTCAGCAAATCTTCCAAAGAAAAGAATAAAGACTAAGGCACCATTAAAATCACATCAAAACCGAATTGAAACAAAAAAGAAAAACAGCTTAAAAAAACAAATGCGGAAACCTCCTCAAATTGTTTGAGATAAAACATTTATAATGATAAAGCTTGGAATTGTTGGCACAGGGAGCGTGTCTCACTGGCACTTTAAAGAATTTAATCAAATTAAAGATGTTTATATTTCTGCTGCCTGTGATGTGGACGAAAAAAGGCTAAGAAAATTTTCCACAGAATACAGAATAAAAAATTCTTTTAACTCTATTGATGATTTATTGCTCAACTCCGATGTTGATGCAATAGTTAATACCACTCCAGATAAATTTCACAAAGAAATTGCAATCAAGGCTCTAACCAGTGGAAAACATATTTTTTCAGAAAAACCTTTAGCAGAAAGCTATAAAGATGCTAAAGAAATGTATCTCCTGGCGGAAAATACTGGGTTGATAAATATGGTTAATTTCAGTTACAGGAATTCATCCGGTATACAAGAAATAAATAAAATTATTAAATCAGGAGATCTTGGAAGCGTGAAACATGTGGACGCATCGTATTTCCAGTCATGGCTAACATCTGGATACTGGGGAAACTGGAAAGATAATCCCTTGTTTTTATGGCGCTTATCTAAAAAACATGGGAGTGCCGGTGTCCTTGGTGATTTAGGTGTGCATTTATTTGATTTTGTAACATTCCCAGTAGGGGAGATAAAAAAAATTTTCTGTTATTTAAAAACCCATAAAGAAAAAGGTGAGAGAATAGGTGATTATTTTCTTGATGCTAATGATTCTTTTATATCAATTGTAAGGTTTAAAAATGGTGCAACTGGTACAATTTCTAGTAGCCGAGTGGCTACGGGTTACAGGAACCGATTAACACTAAAAATCTTTTGTGAAAAAGGCGCAGTCAGAATTGAGTTTGATGATCCTGTAGCTGAAGGGAATTGTTTTGAGATTACAAAAAATATAGAATCTGAAAAAATGAGATGGGAGAAAAAAACTGTCCACCAAACACTAAATAATTTTGAAAGATTTATATTCTCAATTAATTCTGGAATTAACCATCAACCAAATTTTAAAAGGGGGGCACAGATTCAAAAAATTTTGGATGGTTGTTTTAAAAGCTCGAAGAAAAAAATTTGGGTTAAAATTTAATTAATATTCTAAAATATAAATTATAATTTTGGATAATGGACAAAGAACTTGAAAAAATTATTGATGAACTTTGTAAAGACAAGAGTTCAGAATACAAAAATTTCATTAAAAATATTTTGCTTAGCATGAACTCTGACAACAAGTGGGATAGACTAAATAAACTAAATGAATTGACTGAAAAATTAAAAAATGATAAGAACGATAGTTTCAATTAAAGTTATGAGAATGAGTCCTTGTAAAAAAAAATTAAGCGATAGTAGACATGTTATATTTTAGAATTCTACTTGGAGTATTATTTGTTTGGGTAATTTGGTATATATATATTTTTTTTAAAACCAATAAAAAACAAATCTCTTTAATATTCAAAAGAGCAATTTATTTTTATTCCAACCCGATGATTAAACAAACTCTTATCGTATCTACTTTAAAATTTTTATTTAAAATAATAAGAAAATCATTGTTTAAATTTTAATTAATAGCTTTCAATCTAAAGCGGCATTGCTATATTATTAAAAGTTAATATCTATGTATTTTATTACCTCATCATAACATCCTTCGAATGACACATGGTCTTTTCTCCTGTTTAACTGGTATTCATACATAGGGTCATAATAGTTAGTCAAAATTTTTTTAATCCACTTTTCATGAAGTGTTTTTTCGTTTTTTGTGAAAGCTTCTTTAATGTTTTTTTGAATCTCATCATGAAGTTTACCTCCTATTCGTTTTTTGATTTTGTTTAAAGAACTGGTCAGAGATAAACATAAAACAGCTGAGTCTTTCTTTTGCGTTATGGGAATTTTTACATATTCATTATATATATTATTTATCCTTTCTTTCATAGGCGCTCTAATTATAATTAATGCAGAGCTCTGCATCTTTTCATACCATCCTTTTGGTAGATAGTTTTTCCCAATAGTTTTGCTTTCATCCTCAAGTAATAATATATCTGAAATATGATTTAAATATGAAAACGCTAAATTATTTTCAAAATTAATTTGAGATGGTTGAGGAGTTGCATAAGAACCAAATGCAGAACCTCTATGATTTGCAATCATCTCTAAATTAATAGCCTTTTTATTATTTTTAATTAAATTTGTTTTATTGCTTCCTGTAAATCCTCCAATAATTATCCATTTTTTCCCTTGATTTGGCGCTAAATCCAACAGCTCAATACATGTATTTCTAAGTGATTTATAACCACCTTTTACAATCGGAATATTTACGCCGTACTCACTCAACCATAATTTTGCAACCTCAGATCTTTTTCCCCCTCTAAAACAAAAAAGAATTGATTTAGGATTTTTTTTTATAAATGATAACCATGATTTTATTCTCTCAATTTTTAAGTCCCCACATACAAGACTATGGCCTAGTTCTAATGCAGCTTCCGGCCCATGTTTTTTGAAAGCGATACCCACAGATTGATACTCATGATCTAGTAAAATTGGTAAATTTACGCTCCTGGGCAAAGATCCTTTTTGATATTCTTTTGGAGACCTAATATCAATGAATGATGCCTCAGAATTAAATAATTTTAAATGGTTTTTTTTCATTATGATTATCTTATATGAGTTTAGGAACAAAATGAAGCATACATATATATTTTCTGTCATTTTTTTAATCTGTTGCGAAAATATTGAAAACATATCCGCCGAAGATGCATTTAGTATATTAAATGATAAACAGTATATTTTTTTAGATGTTCGAACTGAGACAGAGTACAATGAACATCATATCGATGGTTCAATTTTAATTCCAGTTCAAGAACTAGAATCCAGAATTTTTGAACTTGAAAAATATAAAGAAGATAAAAAAATAATTGTTTACTGCCGGTCTGGAAATCGATCCCAAACAGGCCGACTGATTCTATCTCAAAATGGTTTTAACGCAGTAAATATGCTTGGTGGAATAAAAGCATGGCGTGAAATATCATTTCATAAAAATTAATATTTCTATCTACTAGTTTAAATCTAATATAAAATTTGTTAGGTGGAAAACATCTCCAATATTTATAATGTTATTCCCATCAAAATCAGATGGGAATGATTGAAAATAACTGGGCAGCTGATCGCCTAGCGAAAAATCTAAAATTATTAATAAATCTAAAATACCAATAACAGAGTCACGATCTACATCCCCATTTAAAAATGGGTGTTCAGATATAAACCAATTATCAAATAATACCTGAAGTGAATCAAGTGGTTCAATGCCACTATCAACGCTATTAACATTTATATCTATATATAATGAATCTGGATTATCGTTTTCTTTAGCTAACCTCAGAAATGAAGACAAAGATGATGTCTCAAATTGTAAACATCTTGTATCTGCACCTGAAACATTTGCGCCTTGAATCGCGGACATTAGTTTAACGTAAAGAGGCCCCTCAGTATTGAGAAAGTTAAGCTCTATGTTATCTAAAACTTCTTGACCTAATAAAATATTACCTTGTATAGCATAATTGGGACCAATTATATGATTCTTATAATTATAACAATTGTCCCCTGTATATGCTGCGCTCCTTAAGTCTGAATTAAAATTCACTATCCCATACTGTCTTATAGAAGGATTGTTTTGTGCATCATTGTTGATAAGCATGTTGATGATTTCTTGCGCAGTATACCCTTCATCCATCCAGTTGTGGGCGTTTTCTTGATTTGATTGGTTCCAAAATGATTGTGTGTGAACGGCACCTATCCCAGGTAAAATATCGCTAATTATAATTGAACCATCTATGCATGAGGCACCAGCACTCCCTACCTCCATTGTATTAGTATCTACAGCAACAATTGAAAAGGTGTCTTGGCAAAACGCCTTTGTTGAAAAGACTAATAATATTGTAGAGCAGATAAATTGTTTCATTACAGTTAAGTGATAGATTAAGCTGTCATATCCCGACTAAAAATCTAATACTATCTAAATATTCAAGTTTAATGATTTACTAATTTCATTCCACAGCATTCATTTAGATGAAAACGTGTCAAATCCATCATAATAAGCATATCAACATAACGAATGAAATAAGTAAGCAGCACGTTCCAAACATTTAATCAAATTGATAATCGGTATCTACCAAAGTTTATTATAATAGTATTACGTGAATAAAAAGCTCTAAAAATGTTTTAATGATAATTTAAAAATATATTAGATTGTTTAGTCTTTAGATTTTTTTTAAAAAGATGTTATTTCAGATTAGGATTATTTTTATTTTTATTTTATTTTTGCAACTTGTTTTAACTGAGACCAAGTCTCAATAACAAAAAAAGGAGTCCTAAATGAAAACAATATTAACACTTTTGCTATCCATAACAACTGTTATGTTTGCTCAAGAATTACCTGGCTGGGGGGTCTATGTAGGTGGTGGTTCTATGGGCGTTGTAGCAGATGACATGGAAGGCGTTACCTGGGGTCGCATCGTTGGTGTACCCGTACTGGGAATCAGCCGTGGATTAATGGCTGGACCTGTTCCACTATCAGTTGGAGCTGGTCTAGGTAAACGTGGTTTCTCACAAGAGATGACCACTGTTGATTTTTTCACTGGAGAGGAAGGTACGTCTAAAGCAGAAAATCAATATACAACTTTGGACATTTGGGCAACTGTACCCTACCCTGTTGGTCCTGCTGTTATTCAAGCTGGATTTATAATGGGAATGAGTCTATCTGGTACAAGTAAATCTGAATTTCTTGGAACAGAGTTAGAGATTGACCTGGAAGGCGAAATGCTTCCCGATCCTGACCTTGGTCTCATGGTCGCCTTAGCATACCCAGTCAACGATAATATTGGTATTAACGTTGGTTATGCTCATGGTCTTACTAATCATGGCGATGATAGTATGAAGATGAATTTTAATGGAATTTTCGCTTTAGTAGGATATAACTTCTAATAATTAAGAAGTCTTTATTATAAAAAAGCCTCTTTTTGAGGCTTTTTTATTTTTGAATTGAACCGAAGATTTTTATTAGTTTTTGAATGTTCTTTTTAACTAAAATAGAAAGGAGGTGATCAGTTGTCTAATTCAAATAGTTTGCTGACCTCCAATGGAGCAGCGATTTAATAAATACTGCTGCTGACTTTGAGAGGTCAGCTAAAACTAAATCCGGTGTGCCTTTAACATAGGCACACCGGAACCATTATCTTAAGACCTCTTCAAATTTCTAAAGGTTTACCTCCATTAATATTCCACAATTAATTCTCAATTAATTAATAAATATTTCTTCATTATATTGCGTGAACAAATTTTAATAAAGGTATTAATTATGAAAACATATTTACAAGGTATTTTAACTGGTGGATCATTAATCTTTGCTATCATGGTATTAACTGGATCTAATTCCAGTTATTCAAATAATGATGTAATGAGAAAGCTTGGAGAAATCGAATTAGATATAGAGTCAATCAAATATCAGATCAAATACATAAAAAATAATTGTATTTAATTTTATGACTTGTATTAATAGGAGATCTATTTTCCTAAAAAAATCGATATCCAGTATCAAAACCAAAATAAAGGTTCTAAATAAATTTATTTTTTATACTAGGGAAATTTTCTCTTGAAAATCTTTTTCCATATTTTCTATTGTTGCGCGAATATATCTGGGATCCTTCTGTAGTTTCCTTGCAATTATTTTTTTAGGCATTCCTTTGTTGTAGTGTTCCCATACTTCCTGCTGGTCCGCAGTTTTTGTATCAAACCAAGCTTCTATTTCTTCTTCATAATGGGGGGCTAATTCATAGGTGTTTTTGGAATCTTCAATAGTTGTTAATGTCTGTGGTTTATCACTTTTATTCAATTCCCTATCTAAAAGAATTTTTTTAGGATCTGTTGAATGATATTTCTCCAATTCTTGTTCTAACTCTTCAAGAGTATCCTCATATTGCTCTCTGATTATTTCATCAACATCATACATCATTTGCTCAACAATGTCTAGCTTGCCAAAAATTTCAATGTATTTCTTTAAATCCTTTAGTTGCATTTCTTTTGGGCTTGGATAACCTTTTAATGCTATTATTCTTCTAAAAACAATAGCTTCAGCTAGTAAATCTGTAAGGGGATTATTGACGTATTTTAAATAATAATGTGTTTTCATTGTGTTGCCTACTTATAGAGTTTTATTAACATTATAAATAATAAGAAAGTTGTCTGATTGTTAAGGTTTTAATTACTTATTTTAATGCCAGACTCCTTCAAAGTTTTATTAATTATATTTATATCGATTTTTAATTCGCTCGAAATTTTTCTAATGCTCCAACCATTAAAACTATAAAGCCTATGTATTTCAATTTTTTCACTTTCAGTTCGAGGTCTCAAACTATTTATCGTATCTGAATGCTTTTCAATAATTTGCTTTGCTAACTTTATTTTTCTGGTTAAACCATACTCCTCTGAATCAAAGAAGTGTTTCATTAGCTTGATTGCTGGCATACTACTATAAACAATGCCATAAGTGGATTTATATTTCCGAGGCCTTGCTTTGCTTTCAGATGTAATTTTTGAACAATAGTCATAAAAAGCATAACACAAATCTAAAGAGCCAACAATTCTTATTGATGGAGAAAAAGTAGTGTATTTACCTCTTGATGACTTATATGCGCCTAATGATCCATGTCCACAAATATAACCAATCCAAAAATGCTTATAATCAGAAACTCCATTTTTAGGACTAGGTCCTTTTGAGGTTCGTAAGTTAGCACCATAATATTCCAATATTTCCGCTATTTTTTTTGAAATAAATGAAATTGATACAAACGGAGATTTATACTTTTCCTTTTTTATTATTCGTCTTTCCAACTTACCAGTGAATGAAATAAAGTTTGAAAATTTATAAATTATGTCTTCATCCCTTGGATGGATTGATATACTTATTTTAGATGCACAAGTTTCAGATCTGTTACTAGAATAAATATTCCCATCTGCAAAAATAAATCCTATCCAAAATAGTGTCTTTTCATTTAATTTATCAAAAGCATTCTCATTTATGCTATTTGCCTTGCTTATTAAGTCGGGATCTTTTTTATTCCTACCAGGATCTGATATTGTTTTATTAATGATTATGAGTTAATGGTTATCTTTTTTTATTATGACATACACCTTGTGGATGCTCAACAACTTTTTTGATCGACAAGGAATGCTTGAAAATAAGTGGTGGGCCCACAGGGACTCGAACCCCGAACCAACAGATTATGAGTCTGCTGCTCTAACCAATTGAGCTATGGGCCCTAAAAATATTTTTCTTTTTTTAATATTAAACTTAACATCGACTATTAAAAAAAATACTTTCATTATAGACCGAATCTTACAACTATGTATTACCTGTTTCCATTATTAATTAATACATTTATGTAGCGTTGTTAAACTTAATTATCTAAATGTAATATGAAACAAAAAACTATAAAAAAAAAATATAAAATTTTTGGAATAAACTCATCTATTCCTTTATTGAAAAACAAAAAATTTAATATTATTAAAATCTTTATTGAAAAAGATAGCCCTGCAGATAACAACAAAGAATTAGTTAACTTAATAACTAAAACAAACTATAGTTGTGAATATCTTTCCAAGATAGAATTTAAAAAATATAACCAATATCGTTCTCAGGGCATTATTATTGAATTTAATGGTAATGTAGTATCAAAAACTCTTCCAGATTATTCTGATGCAGATTCAATCTGTCTACTTGCTCTAGATTCTATAACAGATCCTCAAAATATAGGCCAAATAATTCGTACTTCTGAGTGTGCTGGTATTGATGGAATTGTATTTCCTAAAAATGCAA
>MDSZ01061570.1_pt1 | contig 17818 bp, 18 predicted proteins | sample 811201 | NCBI WGS metagenome assembly MDSZ01 (sample SAMN05326647, study PRJNA326480) | marine metagenome | isolation source: seawater | place: Indian Ocean: North | collected 2010
AAAAGCCACCCTAGATTTTTTTGGTTTAAAATCTGAATTATCAACTAAACATATTAAACTTAAGTATGTGAAGCATCACAAACACATGCTAGGAGTTATGATTCCTAAAAAAACTATACCGTTGGCAGTTCAAAGAAATCAACTAAGGAGAAGGTTCAGGGCCATATATACTCACCTATCGACGAAACCAAATGTTTATGCAGCGCTTTTGATAATAACTACTAAAATTCAGGCTGAAAAAAAAGATATAAATGATATTCTAGAGCGTGAATGGAAATCGTTAATAAAACAATTGGGATAATATTAATATTTATAGTTAGGGTTTATCAGAAACTTTTGTCTCCTTTTTTAGCTGGTTCCTGTAGACACGTACCTACATGTTCGCAGTACACGATAGATGCCATTAAGTATCACGGTGTATTTAAAGGCCTTTATTCATCAATGCTTAGAATTTTTAGATGTCGACCCGGAGGTTCATTCGGATATGACCCCGTTGAGAAGGATGAGGACAAATGAATAGATTGTTTCTATACAGCGGCCTGTTTTTCATTTTGATACTAATATTTGATGCATATGATCGTGATTATAATCAGCCTGAGAACCTTGAAACCAGAGAAACACAATCTAATCAAGGGGATGGCGGCATTAAGCCGCCACCAATAAAAGGTAAGAAGCCTGCACCAAGCATCTCTGATGAAAAAGTAATGCCACAGTCAATAAAAACTGTCGAAAATGATAAATTAATTATAAAAGTTGATTCAAGTAGCGGGGAAATTGTCTTCGCCGAGCTTAAAGAATATTTGGTTGACATAAACGCTCCAGAAAGAATAGTGATTCTTGATTATGAAAACAAACAATATTCAGCAGCGTCTAGCTTACAGATCCTAGATTCAATAAAAAAACCTTTGTACCTAGAGTCAACAACCTCAAATGGCGTGTATGCCGTAGAGCTCATCTCTAATAACGTTGCAGACCTCAAAATTTCAAAAACTATTGAATTAAAAAATGGAACACATCAGGTTTTAATAACCAACAAGATTAATAACGGCACAGATTCAGATGTTTACGTAAGAAACTATGAGACTATATCAAGATCTGATGATTACGGAGGAAGCATCATGTTGCCCACTTTTACAGGGGCTGCATTTTATGATGATGAGAATAAATTTCTTAAAATAAGTTTTGATGATATCTTGGGTAGCGAGCAAACCTTTGTAACGACTGATAGTTGGATTAGTATGATTGAGCATTACTTTTTTACCGCTTGGTTGCCATCATCTTCTGAAAAAACAAAAACAATATACACAAACCATAAAGATTCAGTCTATACAATCGGCAGCACTACAGAGTATGTAAAAGTAAATCCAGGTCAAACAAAAACTTTTGTTTCAATAATGTTTGTAGGACCAAAACTTCAGTCAGAGATATCTCCATTGACAGAAGGTCTTGATCTGACTGTTGACTATGGAATGCTAACATTTCTTGCGGCCCCTTTATTTTGGATCCTTGACTCTATAAATTTTTTAGTAAAAAACTGGGGTATATCAATTATACTTCTAACTTTTCTTATCAAAGCGCTATTTTTTAAACTTTCAGAAACAAGCTACAGGTCTATGGCTCAAATGAAGAAATTAAATCCTAGAATGCAGGCCCTGAAAGAAAGATATTCAGAAGATAAAAAGAAATTTAGTGAAGCCCTTATGCGCATGTACAAAGAGGAGAAGGTTAACCCACTTGGTGGTTGTTTGCCTATACTAATACAAATACCGGTATTTATAGCCCTTTACTGGGTCTTAGTGGAAAGTATTGAAATAAGGCACGCACCGTTCATTGGGTGGATTGAAGATCTTTCATCAGCGGACCCTTACTTTATCCTACCAATAGCGATGGGCATATCAATGTATATTCAACAAAAACTAAACCCTGCCCCTACAGACGCAACGCAACAAAAAATTTTCTTGTTTCTTCCATTTATCTTTACTGCCTTATTTGCAACTTTTCCATCAGGGTTAGTTCTCTACTGGCTAACAAATAATATTCTCTCGATTGCTCAACAATATGTGATTAATAAGAGAATAGTCGGGTAAATCTATGGATAACAGAGCAATATGTGCTATTGCCACACCAGTAGGTGTTTCAGCCCTAGGCATTATAAGAGTTAGCGGGCCACAACTTCATCAAAAAATTGATTCTTTATTCGACAAAAAGCTAAGAGACAGAGAAGCTACCTATGTAAACTTTATTCATCAAGAAAAAACAATTGATCAATGTGTAGCCATTTTCTATGAAGCGCCCAGGTCATACACAGGCGAGGATATGCTTGAAATAATATCTCATGGTAACAGCATAATCATGAATTCAATAATGAGAGCTTTGCAAGACTTTGGTGTTAAGCAAGCAGAACCGGGTGAATTTACAAAAAGAGCTTTTATGAATAATAAAATCGACTTAACGCAAGCAGAGGCTGTAGCTGATTTAATAAGTGCATCAAGTATGCAATCTGTCAAAGCTGCAAATAATTCACTGTCAGGACAGTTTGCTCGCGACATTGAAACAATACAGGATTCTATTTTGGGATTAAGGTCCTTGATAGAATCTGTGATAAATTTTCCTGAAGAAGACGATGTCTCTTCAGAAAGCTTGAAGGATGCAAAAAATGATCTTCAAAAAATTATTCTATCAATACAAAACCTTCAAAAGCATTCTATAAATGGTTTGATGCTAAATTTTAGACCAACATACGCTGTCATAGGTAAACCAAATTCTGGCAAATCATCCTTGATAAATGCCTTATTAAGAGAGGACGCCTCTATTGTTACGGAAGTTGAGGGGACCACAAGAGATTCGATTAAATATTCACTTTGCCTAAATAATCAAATTATTAATTTAGTAGACACAGCTGGTCTGAGGGAAACAAGCGATCTTGCTGAAGAGGCTGGTATAGCGCGAACATTTACCACGGCATCAAAATCAGAGAAAATAATTTATATGATAGATGATCAAAAAGGCATGTCTCAAGAGGACGAGATTTTTTTAAATGACTATTCTTCAAAAAATTGTTACTTAATATTCAATAAAATTGATATGACCGGTAAACAAGCAAAGATTATCAAAAATAATTTTACAGAGATACACATGTCCGTCAAAAAAAATCTTGGTTTAGACTTGTTTAAGAACGTAATTCTAGATGATTTATCGAACATAGATTATTCAGAAAATACTCATCTTGCCAGAGAACGCCATCTTGAGCTATTATCAAATGCCAGTAATCATTTAGAACAATGTCGCGCCTCCATGCTGAACTCATCTCTAGAAATATGTGCAGAAGAGCTCAGGTTAGCGCATCTGGCATTATCATCAATTTTAGGGCAGAATTCTTCTGAGGAATTATTAAATAGGATTTTTACAACGTTTTGTATAGGTAAGTGATGAAGAGTTATGATGTCATAGTAATTGGAGGTGGGCACGCTGGGTGTGAGGCAGCACACGCATCTGCAAGATTAGGCTGTGATACCTTGTTAGTTACTATGAAGCTTGATGGAATTGGGCAAATGAGTTGCAATCCTGCTGTCGGCGGAATCGGGAAGTCACATTTGGCAAGAGAGGTTGACGCTTTGGATGGATTAATGTGTCTATGTGCAGATGAGGCATCTTTACAATCTAGAGTTTTAAATTCTAGTAAAGGCCCAGCCGTAAGAGCCACAAGAATACAAACTTGTAGAGACGCTTACAAAAAGTCGATGCAAGCAAAAATATTAAATCATAAAAACCTAACAATTCTCCAAGCTACGGTAAGTTCACTTAGCTTTAAAATGAATTCCATTAAAGGTGTCGTTATCGATACAGGAGAAATTATAAAATCAGAAAACATTGTTTTAACAGTTGGAACGTTTCTTGGTGGTACAATTCACATGGGAGATAAGAAATTTTCTGCCGGAAGAGCAGGAGACAAGTCTTCCGATGCCCTTCAAAAATATTTTTTAGATCAAGGGTTTGAAATAGGGCGACTGAAAACAGGCACTCCGCCTAGAATAAGCACGAATTCCATAGATTTTGCTAACTTAGAGCGCCAAGACAGTGACCACCCATTACCTATGATGTCATATATGTATGGAGATTATAGACAACAACCCCCACAAACAAGGAAGCTGCCTTGTTATATTACCCATACTAATAAACTAACTCACGAAATAATTCAATCTTCTAAAGACCGTTCACCTATGTTTAATGGCGAAATATCTTCCATAGGTCCTAGATACTGCCCTTCTATAGAAGATAAGGTGTTTAGATTTGCTGACAAAGAAAGGCATCAAATTTTTCTTGAGCCGGAATCTCTTGGCAATCATGAGATATATCCAAATGGTTTATCAACTAGTTTACCGCTTGAGATACAAAAAGAGTTTTTAAGAACAATTCCTGGCTTAGAGAAATGTGAAATAACACAACCAGGATATGCTATTGAGTATAGTTACTTTGACCCAAGAAATCTTAAATCAAGTCTTGAGTCAAAAAATATTAACGGTCTATTTATGGCGGGTCAAATAAATGGAACTACTGGATACGAAGAGGCCGCAGCTCAAGGGATAGTAGGTGGAATAAATGCTGCTTTAAAATTTTTAAGAAAAGATGCATGGGCACCACAAAGACACGAGTCATACATCGGCGTGCTTGTTGACGATCTTATAACTCAGGGTGTTACAGAGCCTTATAGAATGTTTACTAGCAGAGCGGAGTATAGATTGCGCCTAAGAGATGACAACGCGGACTTAAGGCTCACAGAAACCGGTTATGGTTTAGGTGTCGTCACAAGATCAAGATACGACTTATATTCTAATAAATCTGATAATATCAATGGTGAGAAAGATAGGCTAGAAAGCATTTTCGTTACGGCAAAATCAAAATCAAGAAATATATTAGAATCCGAATATAATTTTAGCTGCAATGAGAAAAAATCATTAGCGTCTTTGCTAAAGTCGTCAAAAATATCATATGAAGATTTAATGACACTGCCAGATTTTGGAATAACAGCTAATTCAGATATTGGACATATTGTAGCATCTGACATTCGTTATGAGGGTTATGTTTTAAAGCAGGAAAAAGAGATTGAAGCTCTTAAAGCTAGCTATAAAATGCTAATCCCAGACAGCATTGAATACTCTAAAATAAAAGGACTATCTAACGAAGCAAAAGAAAAACTAGAAGCTTCTAGGCCACAAAATCTTGGGCAGGCTGCGAACATACCAGGCTTATCATCATCGGCGATAACGCTAGTGAAAATTCATTTAAAGAAAAATAATCTGACCTAATTAGACGGTCATGATTGACATTATAAATAACATTTTTCATGAACGCAGTGAGAATGTACGTCAAACTATTCTTCGTTATTTAGAAATATTATTTTTGCACCATAAAAATAACAATATTATATCATCCAGCGATAGCGACTATTTTATTAAAAGGGAAATATATGACTGTTTTCAACTTAGTAATTTTATTCGGGGTAATGAGTTCACTGATGTTGGCACGGGAGGCGGGATTCCTGGAATTCTTATTTCTATTTTACATCCCGATTCAAAATTAATTCTGGTTGACAGAAAGCAGAGCTACATAGATTTTTTAACATATGTGGTAGCTGATCTAAAGCTTGATAATGTCGAAATAATTAAGATAGATGTCCTAGAAGCAAAAGATAAACTAAAAACTAGTAATTTATTAATCAAAAATTTCAGTAACAAGAAGATTTCTAGAATGGAGTACTCTAAAAAATTTAACTATCTTATGAAAACACTATTTTTCAACAAGGCTGTATCAAAAGTTTATATGCTAACAGGTAGTCCGGTGCTAAAGTTAGATAATAGCATGGTAAAGGGATTCAGTTTAAAGACCAAAGAAATCTCGTCACCATACTTTGACACAAATAGAGTTATAGCGGAGGTAGGTGTTGAAAATTTTGTCAATAGTTAATCAGAAAGGAGGTGTTGGCAAAACAACGACAAGCATTAATTTATCAGCTTGTCTTTTCAAAATGAAAAGAAGAGTGTTGTTAGTTGATCTTGACCCTCAATCAAATGCTACCAGAGGTTCGGGAGTCGAAGGTAGTTCCATAGATAACTCTATTAATGATGTTCTTCTAAATAGAGCATCTTTAGATAACTGTATATTAAAATCTCCGATTGATGGCTATGATATTTTACCAGCAACACCATCATTGACAGAGAGCGAGGTATCTCTTGTCGCAGAAGACAACAGAGAATTTATACTTCGTGATAAGCTAAAAGATATGATGCAAAACTACGATTATATTTTAATGGACTGTCCGCCATCTCTAAATATACTAACTGTTAATTCTCTAGTATCTGCTACTGGCGTATTAATCCCAGTACAGTGCGAATTTTTTGCTCTTCAAGGGCTCAGTGAACTCTTGAATACAATAGAACAAATTAAAATATCATCAAACCAGTCTTTAAAAATTGAAGGAATTGTTAGGACAATGTATGACTCTCGTAACAATTTATCTAACGATGTAAGTGATCAATTAAAAGAGCATTTCCCCGAAGAGTTATATAAAACTAAAATTCCTCGAAATATAAGATTAGCGGAGGCGCCTAGCCATGGAAGGTCAATATTACAATACGATGGCCTCTCAAAAGGGTCACTCTCGTATTATTCATTAGCGGGTGAAATCATTAAAGACGAATAGACATTTATGTACAATTAGATTAAGTGGATGTATATTTAGAATATGACTAAACGTAAAGCGTTAGGATCTGGACTCGAGTCACTTTTAAGTAGTACCCAGCCTAGCTCTTCAAAAGAATCTTCGAAGCCGCCGTCTGTTTCGGCGAATGAAATCCCAGTTCATAAAATTGTTAGAAACCCAAATCAACCAAGAAAAATCTTTCACCAAAACGAAATAGATGAACTTGCACAATCAATTAGTGAGAATGGTCAGATATCACCAATAATGGTCAGAAGAAAAAATGATGATTTTGAGCTAATTGTTGGTGAGCGTAGATGGAGAGCAACACAACTGCTAAAAAAAGACAAAATAAAAGCAGTTGTAATTGATGCAGATGATAGGACATCTGCCATTTTATCAATTGTAGAAAATGTTCAAAGAGAGGATCTAAACTCCATGGAAGAAGCTGAATCCCTAGAAAGGCTAATTGTGAAATTTAACATGAGCCACGAAGATGTTGCAAAATATATTAGTAAATCACGGACACATATCACTAATTTAATAAGGTTGAATGATCTCTGTGACTTTGTTAAGGAACAACTTAGGAAAAATAAAATATCTATGGGGCATGCTCGCGCTGTTTTGTCATTATCAGAAAATGAACAGTCAAAGATTATTAGAGAAGTTATTGCAAAGAAGTTATCTGTTAGGTCAGTCGAAAAAATTGTTAACTCTAAGTCTGCCAACAGTGAAACTAGGCAAAAAGATCCTGATACAGCAATACTTGAGAGGCAAATGACTGAGTCACTTGGCGCTAAAACTAGAATAGTACATAAGGGTAAAGGTGGTACAGTTACAATCAAATATTCAAGCATGGATGAGCTGCAAGCAATCATTGAAAAGATTCGTAATTCCTAAGGAATTAATAGAATATCTGGAAGTTTTTGAGCATATAAATTGAATCCATCGCCATACTCCACTATACTGTGACTGACCAAAATTTTGGTCAAAGTTGCTCAGGTGAATATCAAAAGTGATAAGAGTAATTGTCTTTCAAGGCATTATAACGGTACTTACAGCATTGACTTTTTTGCTTATGGAGTATCAAAAAATAGAATCTTCTGTTTTCGGAGGAATTCTGTCAATTTTGAATACATTACTATTGGCAAGGAGCATTAATCAAGCAGGAACTGCAGCACTGGAGCAAAATATTAGTGGAGGTACACTAGTAATTTTTAAAAGCCTAATATTTAGAATGGCTTTGGTGTTACTGGGCTTCTATGTGGGCATTGTACAATTTAGCTTAGATGCTCTGCAGATGTTAGTCGCATTTGCTCTTGCACAGCTAGGATATGCATTTAATAAAACTAAGACTATATATTAGGTATTAATTTAAGATGGATAATACGGCACCGGCGACTGATAATCCAGTAGGGTATATATCACACCACCTTCAGCCACTCGCTGCAGGAGAAGGTTTCTGGAGAATAAACATCGACACCATGTTTTTCAGCATACTACTCGCAGGAATAGTCATGATCATATCGTATCGCGTAGGGAGGAACATTTCTTCTGGTGCACCTTCAGGCATGCAAAACGTTCTAGAATCTTTAATTGATTTCGTTAACAGCCTAGTTAGGGAAGCATTTCCAAAACCTAATAAAATAGTTGGTCCTATTGGACTGACAATTTTTGTTTGGGTGTTGCTTATGAATGCAATGGATCTAATACCTGTGGACCTTCTTCCGAAACTTGCTGATATGGTTGGCATACACTACTTGAAAGTAGTTCCAACTACTGACCCACATACTACATTTGCTCTGTCACTATCAATTTTTCTATTGTGTATATATTACAATGTTAAATTTAAAGGGCTTGGTGGGTACATGAAATCGTTTATGGTCCACCCATTCGGTATATGGCTAGCACCAGTAAATTTTGTACTTACTTTAGTTGAAGAATTAGCTAAGCCTTTAAGCTTAGCCCTAAGACTATTTGGTAATATGTTTACTGGAGAACTAGTCTTTTTATTAATTGCTTTACTACCTTGGTATGTTATTCCAATACCTGGAAGCTTATGGGCAATATTTCATATTTTAGTAATAACGCTCCAAGCATTTATCTTTATGGTGCTTACCATAATGTATATTAGTATGGCATCTGAGGAATCACATTAACTTAAATAAAGAGGAAAAATAATGGAAACACTTACACCAGATATGATCACACAAATATACTCATCTACGAGTTTAGGTGTATCAATAATGTTAGCTGCAGCCGGACTTGGATCTGCTCTTGGTTGGGGATTAATTTGTATGAAGTATATAGAGGGTATTGCTAGACAACCAGAAATGCTCCCTGCTCTTAGAACACAAATGTTCATCACTGCTGGGCTAATGGAATCATTCCCATTTATCGTGTTGGCATTTGCCATGTTTTTTGTATTTGCAAACCCATTTGTAGGTGCTGCAAAAGCTGCACTAGGCGCATAGGAGCTAAATTTAAATGAACGTAACAGCAACACTATTTGGGCAAATGATCACATTTATTGTGTTTGTATGGTTCATCAAGGCTTATTTATGGGAGCCATTAACACAAGCCATGGATAATCGCTCAAAAAAAATATCTGAGGGTCTCGCGGCTGCAGAAAAAGGGCAGCAGAAAATAGAACAGGCGACAATTGAATTTTCTACACGTATAGACGAAGCAAAAACGAAAGCCTCGACGATTATTAATGACGCTGAGTCAAAATCAAAGAATATTGTTGAAGAAGCCAGAATTACAGCAAGAGAAGAAGCAAAGAAAATTGCGAAATCTTCCTCTCAGCAACTTGAGCAAGAAATCAATGCAGCAAGAGAGAGACTCAAAGAAGATTTAGCTAGTTTGTCAGTTCTTTGTGCAGAAAAAATAATTAGCAAAGAAATAGACAAGGACATGCACGATGACATTATTAGCGAGGTGATTAAAAAATGACAGACACCGTAACATTTTCAAGGCCATATGCGGAGGCAGCTTATAAGGTTGCATCTGAAGCTAAAGATTTTAATAAGTGGGAACAAAATCTTTTAGTTCTTTCGCATGTAATTCTTGATGGATCTGTTAAAGCGATTATTGCAAGTCCTAAAATATCATCTGAGGTATCATTGAAGTTTCTAACTAGTTTTCTTGAACATGCTAGTGATGAATTTAGAAATTTTCTTCAAATCATGATTGAAAATAAAAAAATATATTACATCGATGAAGTCTATCGACTATTTAGAACTATGATTTTAGACAGCCAAAATACAACTGTAGCAGAAGTACAAACAGCTTTTCCTCTGTCTGATTCCCAAAAGAAAAAACTTACTTCTAGTCTTGAAAATAAATACGGCAAGAAGATCTATATTGATGAAATCATAAACAAAGAACTTTTGGCTGGAATCAAAATAAGTGTAGACAATGAGGTTACCGATCACAGCATAAGATACAAGTTAAATTCACTGAGAGAACAAATCACAACTAATAGGTAAAAATTATGACAATAAATCCGACAGAAATAAGCGATATTATTAAAGATAAGATAAAAAATCTTGAAATCAAAACACAATCTCATAATGAGGGAACAGTGGTTTCACTTACTGACGGTATAGCAAGAATATATGGAATTACAGATGCGCTCCAGGGTGAAATGTTAGAATTTCCAAACAACATATTTGGATTAGCTTTAAATCTTGAGAGAGATTCTGTTGGCGCGGTTATCCTAGGTGACTATAAGTCAATTTCCGAGGGCGATACCGTAAAGTGTACAGGTAATATTTTAGAAGTTCCTGTTGGCGAAGCATTACTGGGTAGGGTTGTAAATTCTCTTGGAGAACCTATAGACAATGGAGGCCCGATTAAGTCAAATTCAAAATCACCGATAGAAAAAATTGCGCCTGGCGTAATTGAAAGGAAGTCGGTCGATCAGCCAGTTCAAACTGGGCTTAAATCTATTGACTCTATGGTGCCTATAGGCCGAGGACAACGTGAACTTATTATAGGTGACAGGCAAACAGGTAAAACGGCAGTGGCTATTGATGCAATAATTAATCAAAAGGATACCGGCGTTAAGTGTATCTATGTTGCTATTGGGCAAAAAGCTTCATCTATTGCAGCTGTTGTCAGAAAACTAGAAGAACATGACGCATTAAAGCACACAATAATAGTCGCAGCTGCCGCATCAGATTCAGCAGCAATGCAGTACATAGCTCCATATTCAGGATGTGCCATGGGTGAATATTTTAGAGACTCAGGCCAAGATGCTTTGATAGTTTACGATGATTTAACAAAACAAGCATGGGCATATAGACAAGTATCATTACTGTTAAAAAGACCACCAGGCCGAGAAGCATATCCGGGTGATGTTTTTTATCTTCATTCAAGATTACTTGAGAGATCTGCAAGAATAAATGAAGACGCAGTAGAGGATATTACTGGAGGTAAAGTTAAAGGTAAAACAGGATCATTAACAGCATTGCCTATTATTGAAACTCAGGCTGGTGATGTCTCCGCTTTTGTTCCGACTAATGTGATATCAATAACAGACGGGCAAATTTTCTTAGAAACAGATTTATTTAATGCAGGAATTCGGCCTGCCATCAATGCCGGATTGTCTGTCTCTCGTGTAGGTGGTGCTGCACAAACAAAAATTATTAAAAAATTAGGAGGCGGGGTAAGATTGGCTCTTGCTCAATATAGAGAACTAGCTGCATTCTCACAATTTGCATCAGATCTAGATGAAGCTACAAGAAAACAGCTTGAGCGTGGCAAGAGAGTAACTGAACTTATGAAACAATCTCAATACTCTCCTCTGTCTGTTGCAGGAATGGCGATTTCGTTATTTGCTGCTAATGAGGGCTACTTAGATGATGTTCCACTTGATAAAATTATTTCATATGAGAAGTCACTGCATCAATTTTCAACAGATAATTACTCTGAATTGGTCAACGAAATTAATGCTAACTGTGATTACAATGATGATGTAGCTATGAAACTTAAAGCTTTACTAGATGACTTTAAGGATAAAGGTGTATATTAATTATGTCTGGTAGCCAAGAAATACGTTCACAGATCGCAAGTATTCAAAATACTCAAAAGATTACCAAGGCTATGGAGATGGTGGCTGCTAGTAAAATGAAAAAAGCGCAAGATCAAATGTCGAGAGCAAGACCATACGCTAGTAAAATATTAAATGTTATCTCTCATCTAGCTCATGCTCATCCTGAATATACTTCTGAATTTTTTTCCAAAAGAGAAATTACTAAAAAAGGATACATTATAGTATCTTCAGACAGAGGTCTTTGTGGTGGATTAAATAATAACTTATTCAAGCTCGTTGTTGAGAATGTTGAACAAGATAGAAGTTCTAACATATCTACATCATTTTCACTTATTGGAGGAAAAGCATCTTCATTTTTTCAGAGAATCGGCGGTGATGTTATTGCTCAAACATCTCAGCTGGGCGATAAGCCAAAGATTGAGCAAGTGTTAGGATTGATAAAAAGCACCATAGATTCATTTATCAATAAAGATATAGATGAAGTCTTTCTAGTTTACAACAGGTTTGTTAATACTGTAAGCCAAGAACCTGTAATTGAAAAAGTCCTCCCTATTCAGACTGATGAAAAGAAGGAAGAATATGATTACTATTGGGACTATCTTTATGAGCCTGATGCGGAAACAGTTTTGGAATCACTGTTTACAAGATATATTGAATCTCTTGTTTATAGAGGCATTGTAGAAAACTTAGCTTGTGAACAGGCTTCAAGGATGGTTGCTATGAAAGCAGCATCAGACAATGCGACTGATCTGATAGCAGAATTACAATTAATTTATAATAAAAATAGACAAGCGGCTATTACCCAGGAAATTTCTGAAATTATTTCTGGTGCCGCAGCGTTATAAAAAGGAGAAAGCGATGGAAGTAGGTAAAGTTGTTGAAATTATAGGCGCAGTAATAGACGTACAGTTCCCTAGAAATTCTATGCCTAAGGTATTTGATGCTCTCATTGTTGATGAAAGTGGATTAACACTGGAAGTTCAGCAACAAATTGGAGATGGAATTGTCAGAACAATTGCAATGGGTTCCACCGATGGACTTAAAAGAGGAATAACTGTTAATAATACAGGAGCGCCTATTAATGTGCCTGTTGGTGAAAAAACACTAGGTAGAATTATGAATGTGTTGGGTGAACCAGTAGATAATGCAGGCAAGATAGATGCGGAAAAAACAATGCCAATTCACAGAGCTGCACCTACTTTTTCGGAACAAGCTTCTGAGGTTGAAATTCTCGAAACTGGGATAAAAGTTGTGGATTTAATATGCCCATTTGCAAAAGGATCAAAAGTAGGTCTTTTTGGAGGTGCTGGAGTTGGTAAAACCGTTATTTTGATGGAATTAATCAGGAATATTGCAGCTGAACATAGTGGATTCTCCGTTTTTGCAGGGGTAGGTGAAAGAACAAGAGAAGGAAATGACTTCTATCATGAAATGACTGACGCTAATGTAATTGATAAAGTAGCGCTGGTTTATGGGCAAATGAATGAACCTCCAGGGAACAGATTGCGTGTCGCGCTAACAGGGTTGACTATGGCTGAACATTTTAGAGACGAAGGAAGTGACACATTATTATTTGTCGATAATATTTATCGTTATACCCTAGCGGGTACAGAAGTATCAGCACTTTTGGGTAGAATGCCGTCCGCTGTTGGCTATCAGCCTACGCTCGCAGAAGAGATGGGCGTTCTTCAAGAACGTATTACATCTACTAAAACAGGCTCAATCACTTCTATACAAGCAGTATATGTACCTGCAGATGATCTTACAGATCCAAGCCCAGCAACAACATTTGCTCACTTGGACGCAACGGTTGTACTCTCACGTAACATTGCTGAACTTGGTATTTACCCAGCTGTTGACCCACTTGATTCAACTAGTAGACAGTTAGATCCATTAATTATCGGTCAAGAGCATTACGATACTACGAGAGCAGTGCAGGGTGTCCTTCAAAAATATAAAGAGCTTAAGGATATCATTGCCATATTAGGAATGGATGAGTTGTCAGAAGAAGATAAATTAGCAGTAAACCGAGCTCGTAAAATTCAAAGATACTTGTCACAACCTTTTTATGTAGCTGAGACATTTACTGGGACACCAGGAAAATATGTTTCTTTGAAAGACACGATCAAAGGCTTCCAGGCTATAGTAAATGGAGATTATGACCATCTTCCAGAGCAAGCTTTTTATATGATTGGTGAAATATCAGAAGCTGAAAAAAGAGCAGAAGAAGTTAAATAATGTCAAAGAAATTCAAGCTGGATATTGTTAGTGCTGAAGAGGAACTTTTCTCTGATGAGGTCGAAATGGTATATGCACCTGCAGAAATGGGGGAAGTAGGTATTTCACCAAATCATAGCCCACTAATTACAAAACTCAAGCCAGGGGATGTTAGAGCGCAAATTAGCAAAGATGAAATGAAGACCTTTTTTGTAAGTGGTGGTATATTGGAAATACAACCAAATGAGGTGACTATATTGTCAGATACTGCGCTTAGAGAAGATGATCTTGATGAACAACGAGCACTCGAAGCGGAAAGGCTTGCTCAGGAAGCTATGAAAAACAGTCAGACTGAAATTGATTCAGAAAAAGCTAAGTCTGAATTGCTACAAGCAGCAGCCCAATTACGTCTGATTAAGAAACTTAGAAGCCAGAGTAAGAAATAAAAGGGGGCTCTGATGTTTACATCAATAATTCTTGGTGCCGGAAGAAGCACGAGAATGAAAGCTAATAAATCTAAATTGCTTTTCGACATCGCTGGCAAACCAGTGATTAACCATATAATTTCATCACTTAAAGCAGCACAAACAAAAAAAATTATTTGTGTCATCAATAAAAACTCATCAGAAATAAAAAAGGTTCTTGAGGCTGAAAATGTAAGTTCTGCTGTTCAAAGGGTTATCAATGGTACTGCTGGCGCTGTTAAGGCTGCACTAGCAACAAAAATATCAACTAATCACAATTTATTATTACTATGCGGAGATATCCCTTTCATCTCATCAAAATCTATTTCTAAACTCGTAGGGAAACTCTCAAAAGCAGATGCCGTTGTTGGTACTGTAGAACTTGATTCCCCAAAAGGATATGGGAGAATTATTAGATTTAAAAATAAGTTGACAGCAATTGTAGAAGAAAAAGATACAACTCTGGATCAAAGACAACTGAAAGAGGTTAATACAGGTATAATTGCAATTAAAGAAAAGCTTCTAAGAAAATACATAACTCTAATTAAAAATAATAATGTTAAGAAGGAGTATTACCTAACTGATATTATCAAAATTCTTATAGAAGAGGGCCACAAAGTTGTTACGCATAAATTTGATAATGAAATCGAAGTTACCGGTGTAAACTCAAAGGTTGACCTCGTTAGGCTTGAAAGAAAATTTCTTCAAAAGAAAGCTGAGAGTTTATTAGAATCAGGAACTTTAATAAGGGATCCGTCAAGAACATATATTCGTGGTAACCTTAAAGTTAAAAGTAACGTAGAAATCGATATTAACTGCGTTTTTGAAGATGACGTCACTATAGGTGAGAATACTACAATTGGACATAATTGTTTCCTTAATAGATGCAAAATAGGAAAAAACGTTTTTATAAAACCAAACACAATAGTCTTTGGAGCCACAATTGGGGATAATTGTACGGTAGGACCATTTGCAAGAATTAGACCTGGTACCAAAATTAAATCGTCATGTAACATAGGTAACTTTGTAGAAATTAAAAATTCTATAATTGGAGAATTTACTAAAGTGAATCATCTTAGCTACATCGGTGACGCTACTCTTGGTAAAAATATTAATATAGGGGCTGGTGCTATAACATGCAATTATGATGGTATTAACAAACACAAAACAATTATTAAGGATAATTCTTTTATTGGATCTGGATCAATGCTTGTTGCTCCAGTTATTATAGGCGCCGGCTCTTTTATTGCAGCTGGCTCAACAATCACCAAAGATACCGATGGTGCTGGCGATCTAACGATTGCCAGGAGTAAACAAATGACAATAAGAAACTGGAAGGCTAGGACAAAGCAACCTAAAAAAAGATAATGTGTGGAATATTTGGTATTGTATCAACTAGCAGTGTCGCTAATAAATTATATCAAGGGCTTAGAAAACTTGAATATAGAGGCTATGATTCAGCAGGTATTTCAGGCCATGGTTTAAAGAATAAATTAGTTACAGTTAAAGCTTTAGGACCTATTAAAAATCTAAAAAATAAATTATCAAAATTAAATGGAGTTACAACAGCTGTTGCTCACACGAGATGGGCGACACATGGACAGCCAACATTAAAAAATACGCATCCGCACTTGTCTGATGATATTTGTATTGTTCATAATGGAATTATAGAAAATCATCTAGACCTTAAATTATTTCTTGAAAAGAAAGGATATATTTTTAGGAGTGACACTGATTCAGAAGTTATCTGTCATCTAATGAATCACTACTTTAATAAATCTTCTAATATGCAATCTGCGATCATTTCTACCGCTAATTCACTGGAAGGAAGTTATGCGGTGGCTGCAATTAATGCTCTAATACCTGACACAATTTATACAGCTTGTAAAGGCAGCCCTATAATCCTAGGAAAAGGTAACAAGGCAAATTATATTTCCTCTGACATAACTCCAATAATTGATCATACGAAAAGTTATATACCAATGGAGGATAATGAATTTGCACAAATTGGTTTTTCGGGTATTAAAATATTCAATAAAAATAAAAAGACTCTTAAAAAGACAACTAAAACATCCAAGATTAATAAGAATCAAGCATCATTGTTGGGGCATAAACATTTTATGCATAAAGAGATTTATGAACAAAAAAGAATTATACAAGATATGACAAGTCGCTTTGTTGGAAAGAACAAAATCTTACCAAATATTTTTGGGCATAATACTGATAAATTTTTAGAAAATATTGAGCACATACATTTTGTAGCTTGTGGTACTAGTTACCATGCTTCACTCGTTGCTAAGGATTGGATTGAACAATTTACTAAAGTTACATGTACTGCAGAAGTTGCGAGTGAATATAAATACAAAAAGATAAATGTATTGCCTAAAACTCTTTTTGTAAGTATTTCTCAGTCGGGGGAGACTGCTGATACAATATCCTCTTTGAAGAAAGCCTTAAAACTTAAATACACGAACACTCTAGCGATTTGTAATGTAGCAGAAAGCACACTTACAAGATTATCTGGTATGAACTTTCTTATGAATGCAGGGCCAGAGATTAGTGTTGCATCAACTAAAGCTTTTACATCGCAACTCTTCACTCTTTTGCTACTAACAGTGATTGTGTCTCGAAAGTATGGAAAAACAGAAAAAAAGATGGTGCGAGATATAAGTGAGATAGATAGAAAAATAGATGAACTCTATAAAATGGAAGCTGAAATTAAAAAAATTTCTAGTAAATTTAAAAACAAAGAACATACACTTTTTCTAGGTAAAGGGGCATCCTATCCCGTAGCACTCGAGGCAGCCCTAAAGCTAAAAGAAATATCATATATTCATGCATCAGCATATCATTCTGGTGAACTAAAGCACGGCCCTCTAGCACTGGTAGATAAAAAGATGCCTGTTGTTTGTTTTCTGCCTGATAATCATTTAGCAAGATTAGTGCTATCGAATCTTGCTGAAGTAGAGGCAAGGCAGGGACAGACATTTATTTTTACGAACAAAAAAATTGCTAAAAACAAGAAACAAGTAGAAGTTATAAAAATGCCGGATTGCCCTGATCTTATTGTACCTATACTTTATATAATTCCTGCCCAACTACTGAGTTATCATGTTGCATTAAAGAAAAACACCAATGTAGATAAACCTCGAAACCTAGCAAAATCAGTCACAGTAGAATAGTTTTACTTTGATAAATATTTATAAACTCTTTTCGTCATGGTATTGTGAATAGTGATATGAAGCTTATTAAGAAACCATTACCATATTTATTTTTATCATTAGTATTAACCTCTTGTGGTATGTTTGATACAACTGTGAAAATTTATAATGCTTATGAATATAATTGCACGACAGATGAATTTAGAGTTTTGAATTCAGA
>MDSZ01089797.1_pt1 | contig 17817 bp, 17 predicted proteins | sample 811201 | NCBI WGS metagenome assembly MDSZ01 (sample SAMN05326647, study PRJNA326480) | marine metagenome | isolation source: seawater | place: Indian Ocean: North | collected 2010
AGATGCTGCTTGCCGTTGTTTCTCAAGCGCATTTAAGTCTTCATTCCAAGTCACAACATTATCTAAAAACCTTACTAAAGTTTCAGTAGATTCAGCAAGTTGATCCCAATCTATTGAAGCCTGCGGAGTAAATCCATCATTAACAAATCTTGAAAGATTAATTGAACCTAGATTACACGCACCGCCATCCTCTAAAGGAACCTCTGCGCATGGATTTGTGCATATAATAGGTTTACCAACATAATTTGATGGAGAATAATCACTCATTGTTGACCAAAAAATTATTCCTGGTTCTGCTGTTTTGTAATTTCCTTCAATAAACTGATCCCAGATTTCACGAGCTTTAATTAATTTTTTAATTTCATTTGTATTAGGGCTATCAAAATAAAGCATAAAATCACCAGCTGATTTTAGTACTATATCAAATTTCCCTTTATCAATAGGAATAATAAAATCGCCATATATGTCCCGTTTTGCTGAATCTTCAAATTCTGATTTTTCTAAATTGTAATCATAGTTTTCTTTAACCCATTTCTTGAGTTGATTAAATGATTTGAATGTTTTTAATAGTTCATAATCATCTGGATTTTTTGATGGGATTCCACTAGAATAATGAATTTTTTCTTCATCTTGAGGTGCGCTCATCACTCGATCTTTATTATTTTTTTTGTAAGCAAGTAAGGTTTTTTCTCCAAACTCTCTTTGCTCATCAATTGCATGCATAAATTCATTACTTGCTTTTACAGATATGTTTGCAAATCTAACTTGGGTATTTTCCATCACCTGTTTTTTTATAGCATCAAGCTCTTTCTCATCAAACATGCCGGACCAACCACACTGCTCTACGATTTGATTCGTTACCCAATTAGGCATTTTTTTAACTTTGATAAAGTGTTGCACATCTGGGTGTTTAACATCAATAGTAAGCATCAAGGCTCCACGTCTTCCACTCTGACCAATTAAACCAGTAGTCAGTGAGTAAAGCTCCATAAATGAAACAGCGCCAGTAGAGCTGTCTGCTGCATTGTGAACCAGTGAATCTTTTGGCCTTAAACAGGAAATATCAACTCCAATTCCCCCACCATAAGAGTAGGTCCTTGCACATTCGAAAGCAGATTGATAAATAGAATCAATATCATCATATTGAATTTTAGATACGAAGCAATTTGCCAGTGTTTTTATTCTATACAAATCACCAGATCCAGCAAGCACTCTTCCCCCTGATACAAATCTTCCCTCGTATAAATCAGTATAAAATTTTTCAGCCCAATGTTTTTGTTTGGTTTTTCCTTCTTCTACAGTTGCAATAAATGAGGATAATCTTTTAAATACATCTTCAGGGCAAGTTTCTACTGTTTCATTATTCAAATTTTTCAAATAGTATTTTTTTGCATATATAGTCTGTGCAAGTTCATTATCTCCAAGATAATCTCCATTAAATGGTAGTTTATTTCCCTGAAGAGAAGAAATATGGTCATACAGTTCTTTATATACTTTTGTTCTCGCAGAACCAATAACCTTTGTTGTTTTACCTTGATACTTAAACATATTTTCAATACTACTCATAGACACAAAATCCTCTTTTTGATTAGGTTACAACACACCTTTACAAACTAACACTACTATTTAGATAAACGTAGAATCACACTAGATTCCAATCCAGGGGTCTGGATATTTTTATTTTTTTTGATGTTTTCTCGTCGAAAAGAAAAACTGACATATACAAGATATTGAAATCTTGATGTAAAAATATACCTTATATTGTGTTTACTTGCAATAAATTTGTTACGGTTTGTTACATGTTCGAAGAGATTTTTTTTTATTTTTCAAATATGCTGATAATAAAATTTATATTAAATTCTAACATATAAATTAATTACATAAAACAATATACAATACGATTGAGGTTTCTATGAGTTCTGCTACTATTAAATCAAAAGATTTTGAAATTGAACTTCCTGTTATAGAGGGTTCTGAAAATGAAAAAGCGATTGACATTACATCTTTACGCTCTAAAACTGGCTATATCACATTAGATGGAGGATATGGAAATACAGGTTCCTGTAAAAGTAGCATTACTTTTATTGATGGAGAAAAAGGCATTCTTAGATATAGAGGCTATCCAATTGAGGATTTAGTTAAGAAAGGAGTGTCTTTTACAGATGTTTCTTACTTACTAATCTATGGCTATTTAAATGAATCTGATGAAAAGACAGCATTCAAAGATTACATAAGAACTCACGCTAATATTCATGAAGATATGAATAGATTTTTCAATGGGTTTCCACTATCAGCGCATCCAATGGCTATTCTATCATCGATGGTTACTGCACTATCTGGTTTCCATCCAGATGGAGATAGTCATGATTCAGATGTAATTGACGCTAATATTGCCAAGCTCATTGCAAAAGTAAAAACGATTGCAGCCTATTCATACAGGAAGTCACATGGTATGCCATTTATATATCCTGACCCAAGCCTTAATTATGTTGAAAATTTTCTATATATGATGTTTGGTGAACCACAAAAAGAATATATTCATAATGATGTAGTTTCAGATGCTCTTAATACCCTATTGGTTCTTCATGCTGATCACGAGCAAAATTGCTCTACATCGACAGTTAGAATGGCAGGCAGTAGTCACGCCAATTTATTTGCCACTATTTCCGCGGGAATAGCAGCGCTATGGGGACCTAAGCATGGTGGAGCCAATCAGGCAGTAATTGAAATGCTACAAGGGATCCATGATGATGGAGGTGATTATAAAAAGTATATTGATTTTGCAAAAGACAAAACATCAGATTTCAGACTAATGGGTTTTGGTCATCGAGTTTATAAAAATTATGATCCAAGAGCTGCAGTCATTAAAGATAAAGCTGCACAGGTATTGGATAGTTTAAACATAGATGATCCTCTTCTTGATATTGCAAGAAACCTAGAAGAAATAGCACTAAAAGATGATTATTTTGTACAAAGGAAACTTTATCCTAATGTTGATTTTTATTCAGGTATTATTTACAGAGCGATGGGTATACCAACAAATATGTTTACTGTAATGTTTGCACTTGGAAGGCTTCCAGGATGGCTTGCACATTGGAGAGAAATGATTCTAGATAATCAAAGGATTAATAGACCTAGACAAGTTTATACTGGCTCTGTAAAAAGGACAGTATAAATGAAAGAATATCAAGATCTTGTTAGACATGTAATTGATAATGGATTTAGAAAACAAAATAGAACAGGGGTTGATACGCTATGTTCATTTGGTTATCATTATAAAGTAGATCTTTCTAAAGGTTTTCCACTTTTAACCACCAAGAAAATATTTTTTAAATCGGTAGTCAGAGAGCTCCTATGGTATCTATCTGGAGAAACACATATTAGGAACCTACGTGAGCATACAAAAATATGGGATGCTTGGACGTCAGAAGATAAAAACTGGGAAATTGGAAGAATGTATGGGTATCAATGGGTTAATTGGGAAAAATATACAGAATCTGATAAACCCGGCCTATACAATAGAGAGCATATTAATCAGATTGAATATGTTATTGATTTATTGAAAAACTCCCCAGATTCTAGAAGAATGGTTGTTAGTGCATGGAACCCATCTGTGCTTGATGAAATTGCATTACCTAGCTGCCATGCATTTTTTATATTTAATGTAATCGATGGTAAACTAAACTGTCATTTAACTCAAAGAAGTGGAGATATCGGTCTTGGTATTCCATTTAATTTAGCATGCTATGCTACACTTACCCAGATGCTTGCTCAAGAGGTGGGCCTTGAGCTTGGTGAATTTTCTCATTACATTAATGATGCTCATATATATGTTAATCATGTAGATGGTTTAAAAGAACAATTAAAGCGCAAACCCATGGATTTGCCTAAACTTAAAATAGCAAGAAAGCCATTTTGGGATCTTGAATTTGATGATTTTGAATTGCTTAACTATAATCATCACCCACCTATCAAATTTGAAGTAGCAGTTTAAAATGAATATACATATGATTTGGGCTCAAGACACTAATAATGCAATTGGGCGCGATGGAACTTTACCTTGGCATTTTTCTCAAGATCTTAAAAATTTTAAAAAACTTACAACTGGATATACAATTATAATGGGTAGGAAAACATGGGATAGTTTACCTTTTAAACCCCTTCCAAGTAGAAGAAACATTGTCATTTCAAGTAAAAATAGAGATGATGTAGAGAGTTATACATCAATTGATCAGTGTATTGATGCATTAAATAAAGATCATAATATTTCTGATGTTTTCATTATTGGAGGAATGTCAGTGTATAAGTTTTTTTATCAATACGCCTCTACTTTACATATAACATTTATCAATAAGGAGTATGAAGGAACAGATACATTTTTCCCTATTAGTTTAGATACTATAAAATCAGATTTTAATCTTGAATCTAAAAATGATTTTGATAAAGAAATTTCATTTACTAAATGGATTCGAAAGTAATTAAATTTTTAATATGGATTATTTTAGTATGTTTATGGAATTTTGGATTTCCTCAAGCTACACCAATATACGATGTGCTTGCTGCAGTGGCTCTGTCTTTTATATCAAAAATAAAAATATAATATGAAAACGGCATTAATAACAGGAGCTACAGATGGTATTGGTAAGCAAACAGCGCTTAACATTGCATCTGAAAATAATCATGTAATTATTATAGGAAGAGATTCTACAAAATGTAAGCTTGTTTGTGATGAAATATCAAATAAGACTAATAATAATAACGTTGAATATTTTACATTTGATTTATCTTTAATTTCTGATAATAAAGCATTAGCAACTAAGATTAAAAATAATTTTAATAAAATTGATATTCTTATAAATAATGTTGGTGCAATGTTTACAAAATATCAAGAGACCAAAGAAGGTTTTGAGAAAACGTTTGCATTAAATCATCTAGGTCCTTTCACGCTCACAATAGAACTTTTAGATTTATTACTTGAGAATAATTCTTCTCGAATTGTGAATGTATCTTCAGCCGCACACTACAATGTTATAGATGGAGATATTAAAAAAGAAAATAAGCGAACCTTTATAGAAAAGAAATTTTTTAGAACAGAATTTGATATAAATAATTTACAGAGAAAAAATAATTATAAAGGAACCCATCAATATAGCTGTTCTAAATTGATGAATATTTTATTTACGTATAAACTTGCCTCTAGTTATTTAGAGAATAAAAATATAACCATCAATTGCCTACACCCTGGCTTTGTGGCATCTAAGTTTGGACATAATAATGGCGGTATTTTAAAAACTTTCTTCAAATTTGCCCAAAGAGTTCAGGCTTTATCCCTAGTTGATGGTGCAAAATCTAGTACCTATGCAGCTTTATCGAATGATTTAGATAATATGAGCGGTATATATATAGATGAAGATTGTAGCGTGATTGAAAGTTCAAGCTTAAGTTACAATAAAGAGCTTCAAAATAAGCTTTGGGAACAATCTTTATCTTTAATTAATACTAAAGGTTAATTACTAAACAAGAATGCATAATTCACATAAAATTAAGGGTGTACTTTTTGATATGGATGGGACAGTATTAGATTCAGAAGGATTGTTTGAACAAGCTCAATTATTGCTATTAGAGGAATATGGTGTAATTAGTAGTAATAGTGAGCTAGAAGAGTTCAAAGGGATGTCATATAAAGATTTTTACCCGCGCTTTATGAGTAAATTCAATGTAGTTGAAGAGGTAGATTGTATTAGATCAAAGCTTAGGACGTATCTCCATAAAATCATGGAAACGGATTTAAAGTTTATAGAAGGATTTGAAAATTTTTATAAATCTTATATTAAAGATAGCAACTTAAAAGTAGGTCTTATTACAAATACAACTCGCCTATCATATGAAAAAATACAAACATGTATACATATTGATGACTATTTCAATTTTGTTATTACTGTGACAGAAGCAAAAGAGCCGAAACCTTCACCAGTTCCATATATACAGGCTATGGAATACTTGTCATTAGATGTTAATGAAACTGTTATAATTGAAGATTCTAAAACTGGACTTTTATCTGCAGTTAAATCAAAAGCAAAAGTGATTGGGATAACAACCTCACTTTCAGATAATCAAATCAAAGATATTGATAAAAATATAATTGTTACTAATTCATATAGTGATATTAGTGAATATTTTAAAAATTTAGATTATTAACTATGCCATTTCTTTTAAATCATATAAATATAGGATTATAATGGATACAATAAGTCACGCACTGTGGGGAAAAGGACTTTTTGGATATCGGAAGTATAGATGGTTTGCATTTCTTTTTGGAGTAATTCCAGACCTCTTATCGTTTGGATTATATTTTTTATTTAATGTTATAACTAATCCATTTACTGTAAAGTGGGGAAAACCAGAGCTAGCAGATATCCCCAGCTGGGTATTCTCATTATATGATTTTTCTCATAGCTTGATAATTGCAATAATATTTATTTTGATTGCATACAAGTTTAATAAGGATTTTTGTTTTCCAATGTTAGCATGGCCATTTCATATTCTATTAGATTTTTTTACACATAGTATCCAATACTTCCCAACTCCCATATTGTGGCCACTCTCAGATTATAGATTTAATGGAATTCCTTGGTCCAATCCATATATATTGATTGGGAATATAATATGTATATTTTTGATATTTATATATAGACGAAAACGATCAAATAATTATTAAGGATTTATAATAATAATAAAAGCACCTACCAACGCAACCAGAAAACATATCATCATTTTTTTTGAAAATTTTTCTTTTAATATTAGCCATCCAAAAAATGCAATAAATATTGTTGAAGTTTGATTTAGTATACTTGCAATTGATGCTGTAGTTTTTGCCATCCCAATAATCCACATTGCAAATCCAACATATGTTCCCAAAAAAGATCCTAGAAGAATTATAGGCCATATTTTTTTGGAGGATAATTGCTTTTTAATTTCAGTACGACTTAGCATTATTGACATGGTAACATATGATAGTATAGTTCCAGGGATAAGACGGTATAAAATAATCCATAATTGCGCATCAATAGAATTAGAAAATTTATCAAGAATAGGTTTTATTATTACTATTCCTAGAGCCATTAGAGTGTAGGCTATAATACCTAAAACTAATCCAAAGGTTACATTCTCTACTGTTTGTTGATTAGTATCCATTGATAAAAATATTATAGATCCAATAATCAGTCCGCCTCCCACTATATGGATAAATTGAAGCTGCTCTCCAAGAATAAAATATGCAAGGAGTATAACCATAGGACTATAGATTGTATTTATAATAGAGCTTCTAGATGTGCCAAGTATATTTAAGGATAAAAGAAAAAGAACATCCGCAATTGTAATCCCAATGATTCCACTTATAATAACAAGTATATATTCATTTGTATTTAGTTCATATACTAGAGGATTATTCCCTATAGCTATACATGTAATAATAAATAAAATTGTTCCTATTGTATTTTTTAAAGGATTTAAGATATAGGGTGAAATTGTATTCCCAATAATTTTAAATAGAGATACGGAAAATCCCCATATGATAGCGCTTCCTAATGAAAGTAATTCTCCTATTGGCATCTTAGTTTGGTAATGAGCCTTCTAATATTAAATCAATTTGCTTTTCTGTGATAATAGGAATATCTAAATCCTTTGCTTTTTGTAGTTTAGAACCAGCATTAGATCCAAGAATTAGGTAGGATGTTTTTTTACTGATAGAGCTTGAAACTCTTGCTCCAAAGCTTTCAAGTTTTGCTTTGATTTCATTTCTAGTTATCTTTTCAAATGATCCAGTAATAACAAAGGATACATTTTTAAACTCATCTGAAGTTGTATTTTGCGTAAATGTTATACCTAGATTAATGCACTCATTAATATCATCTATGTTATCTTGGTTTGAAAAGTAATTCACAATTGAAGATGCCATAATATCTCCAATTTCATGAATACTATTTAAATTATCTTGAGTTGTATTAATAAGTTTATTTATATCAGAATTAAATTCTTTTTCAAGAAGTTTGCATGCATGGGTTCCAACATTTCTAATACCAAGTCCATTCAAAAACCTAGAAAATTCAGTATGTTTAGATTTTTCAATGGAATCCAGAATATTATTAATTGATTTTTCTGCCATCCTATCTAGAGTTTCAAGATTTTGGTATGATAGTTTAAATAGATCACTATATCTATGAATCAATTTATTATCAATAAGAGTATCAATTAACTTTTCACCGATGCCATCAATATCCATACAATTTTTTGACACAAAGTGTCTCATTTTACCTTTTACTTGAGCGCTACATGAAGTATTATTTTCACATCTAAGAACTGCATCTCCTTCTATTTTATTAAGTAAAGCATTGCATGATGGACATTCATTTGGTAATCGATATTTAAAGGATTCTGAAGGTCGCTTTTCTAAAATAACTTTAACTACCTCTGGGATGACATCTCCAGCTCTTTGTATTAAAACAGTATCTCCTAACCGAATATCTTTTCTATCAATTTCATCTTGATTGTGAAGTGTTGCATTGGACACGATAACACCACCAACATTTACAGGCTCTAATTTTGCAACTGGCGTAATAGCACCAGTCCTACCTATACTAGGGATAATATCAATAATTTTTGTAGTTTCTTGCTGTGCTTTTAATTTACCTGCTATAGCCCAGCGTGGGGAGCGACTTCTTTCCCCAAGAATATTTTGATACTTAAACGTATTAACTTTTATAACTACACCATCAATATCATAATCTAGGTCATCTCTGTTTTTTTCTAATTCATCATAATATTTAATAACATCATTGATTCCAGTGCCAATTTTTACAAGCGAATTAACGGGGAGTCCTAATAATGGCATACATTTCATTAAATCAATTTGTGAATCTAAATTAAGATTTCCTTTAATCCCAATAGAGTAAAAATTAATTCTTAAGGGTCTAGTAGCAGTAATTTTAGAATCTAGTTGTCGTAAACTTCCTGCCGCACAGTTTCTAGGATTTGCAAAAATTGCATCACCTTTAGCAATTCTTTTTTTATTAAGTTGTTTAAAATCAGAATGATTAATAAAAACTTCACCTCTAAATTCAAGAATTCCATTAGTATTAAAATTTGCATCTAGGAGTTGAAGTGGAATCCCTTTAATAGTTTTTAAATTATTACTTACATCCTCACCATAGGTTCCATCTCCTCTTGTGGATCCATGCTTAAAATAACCATTTTCATATACTACTTCCACAGCAAGGCCATCAAGTTTTGGTTCCATTACATACTCTATATCAGAATTAATATTTAACGTTTTTTTAACTCTTTGATCAAAGTCAATTAGCTCTTGATGATTCATTGCATTTGCAAGAGAGAGCATAGGAATGCTATGTTTTATAGTATTGAACTTTGATTCAGGAGTTGTTCCAACTCTCTGAGTTGGAGATATTTCTAAAATTAAATCTGGATGCTTTTTTTCTAAATCTTGAAGTTCTCTAAGGAGCTTATCATAATGTGAATCTGATATTTTAGGATTATCATAAACATAATAATCTATATTATGTTGCTCTATTTCTCTAATTAGAGATAGTATTTTTTCCTGAGTATTCATAAAAAATTAATCTAAGATACTTGTGTAGCGCTCGCCTCTATCACACAGTATTGTGAAAACAATACCATCTGGGTTGTTTTTTTCTACCCAGCGCTCTGCAGCTAAAATATTCGCTCCAGAGGATATTCCAACGAGTAACCCATCATCAAGTGCTAATTTTTTACATCTATCTTTTGCATCTTGTGTAGATATAGTGATGACTTCGTGAATTTTATCTAAATCAACTAAGAATTTAGAGCCATCTCCAATTCCTTGAATCCCATGTAGGCCTTTTTCTCCACCACTCATTACAGGAGATTCTGCTGGTTCAACAGCAATCATTTTTACCCTTGAATCAAATTCTTGAAAGCCTCTCTGTATTCCCATAATTGTTCCACCTGTACCGGTTCCAGCAATAAAAGCAGTAATGTATTTACCAATTGTAATAGAGTGACTTAAAAGTTCTTTAAATGTTGTTTTATAGTGACACTCAATATTTAAAGGGTTGGTAAATTGATTTAAAGTAAAATATCCTTCTTTTTTTACCATCTCATCTTTTAAAAGTATAGCGCCATCAAAATCACCTTCATCTACTTCAATTAATTCAGCACCAAACATTTTTAATAATATTTTTCTTTCTTCTGACATGTCGCAAGGCATCACTATTTTCACATTGTAGGATCTTTCTGCTGCAATCATAGCAAGTGCAATTCCAGTATTTCCACTGGTAGCTTCAACGATGGTATCACCTGGCTTGATAAGATTATTTTTTTCAGCATCATCTAAAATCCATTTAACAGGGCGATCTTTAATAGATCCACCTGGGTTTACAGATTCTAATTTTGCATAAACTTTTTCAGATAATCTTACAAAAGGGGTATTCCCAATAAAATCAGAGACCAATCGCGATTGCAATTCATCTTCTTTACCTCTGAATATTCTTTTTGATTCCATATACAGAAATTACCTATTTTTTTAGTGATTCTTCTAATAAAAATTGAAGCTTTTTTGTTATTTTATAGTCAGATTTCCATTCATTCCAATAACATGGCAAAATGCCCACTGCACTTGAGCAAATAAATGCTTCATCCATATCATTAATTTCAGATTTATGTATTATTTTTTCTTTAAAATGAATATCAGTTTCATCTAATAAATTTTTAATTTGATTCCGTGTTGTACCTGATAAAATTCCTAGTTTTAAACTTGGTGTAATTAATGTATTATTTTTAATGAAAAAAATATTTCTCATTGCACCCTCTGTAATATTTCCATCATTATCATAAAAAATTGCTTCAAATGCATCTTGTTTATTTGCATCTTCAAGAGCCATCATATTCCCTATATAATTTATTCCTTTAAAGGAAGGTGAAAACCTGACTATTGGATATTTTGATTGATCAAGAAAAATAATTTTTACTGAATCTGTTGAAATATCATACATTTCTTTTATTGTGATATAAATATTAGGAACAATTTCAACATTATTATGTTTTGGAGTTCCTTTAGTAATTACAATTTTAATTAAACCTGTATTTATGCTATTTATATTGATAATATTATTTATATCACTTATTAATTTTTCTCTTAGAATGGTGTGGGTATTAATTTTAATTATTTTAAGACCTTGATAAAGCCGATCCATATGGCTGTTGATTTTTAATGCTTTTTTATTGGTAAACTTGATGGTTTCAAATATCCCATATCCCCTCATTAAGCCGTAATCATCTACTGAAATCAAAGCTTCATCAGATTTTTTTATTTCTCCATTTATTTGATAGAATTTTTTATTCATAACATTTTTACGATAAAATTTTGCTTTTTTGAATTGCCTCTAGGCGCTCATCTTCATGATTTGAATCCCATACAATACCCCCGCCAACCGGATATGTTATTATTTTATTATTTAAAGTAAGTGTTCTAATTGCAATATTAAAAATCATATTTCCACTATTTGTAATCAGGCCCATTGAACCAGTATAAATTCCTCTAGAATAATTCTCTATTTCATCAATAATTTCAATGGCTCTTTGTTTCGGAGCTCCAGTAATTGAACCACCTGGGAATAGAGCTTTAAATATATCTTTTTCTTTAATATTTGACTTTAATTCTCCATGAATTTTTGTCACCATGTGATGAATTGTATTATATGATTTTACATTGAAAAGCTCATCAACATTGACGCTATTGTACTTGCATATTTTTCCCAAATCATTTCTTATTAAATCTACTATCATCACATGCTCTGCTTTATCTTTTTCAGAATGAATTAAATCCTTAATAAGCTGTTGATCTTTAATTATTTCATCAGATCTTTTTCTTGTTCCCTTTATGGGATAAGATGATATTTGTGAATTTATTTTAGTAAAAAAGTTTTCAGGAGACATACTGATAAATTGATTTGAATCAATATTTAAATAGCAACCAAATTCTGGTTCAGCCGTTTGAAATAATTTTAAATATAAATTAAAAGGAGATCCAGAATCAAATTGATATTCCATTGGCTGAGTATAGTTAATTTGATAAACATCACCTTTATAGAGATATTTTTTAATAGTATCAATTTTTTCCTTATAATGTTTTTTTTCTTGAATATCTTTTGATTTATCTATATTTACTTTTTGAGGAACTATGTTTAAAATTTCACTCCGATCAATGGTTTTCATTATTGTTGGCTTCCCAAACCAAACTAAAGGAACTGTTGATTTTGATTTATTTAAATTTAAATGTGGGAAAAATAAATTCTTTGAATCGTAACTAAAAAATCCAATTGCACTTATATCATTTGAATTATTTTTCCAGGTATCAAGCGTAGCTTGCAATTTATCTAATTTACTGTTTTTATTAGACTCATTTTCATATATAGAGAAGGTATCTTCAAACCCCCAAAAACAATAAAATTTATTTTTTTCAAATGAAAAAAACATTCCATCGGGCTCTCCATATTTATCTAATATTTTTTTTAGTTTCATTGATTTAGTGGAGACTTTCGTGAGTATCCAAATGTCGTATAAATTAATGTTTTGGGAGAGGTGATAGTGTAAGAAAAAACTTTATTTTTTTTAAGGAAGCTATTTAAACCAATTTCTCTCACAGTTTTAATAGGCACCTTATTTTTTACTCCATCAACTCTATAATTTATATTAGGCAGTTTAGGTGGCGTCCAATTGAATGTAGTTCCAAATAAATTAAATAAATTTAATATGATATCTTCATCCCAATCTGGATTAACCTTTAGCTCTCTACTTTGCAATTTAAGAAATTTACTTTTTAGTTTACTGTATCCCGATATTGCATAGATAGATTGTAGTTTAGGATATAAAATTTCATCTATTCGTTTTTCAAATGTTTTAGACACAACATTTCTAAACAGCCATTTCCATTGATAATCTTCCAATGTATTGGTCCATAATTTATAATTTTCAGTATAATGTTGAGATTTAAGCCAAGATGAATCACTATGCAATACTAACATTTTTGCCATAATTTTTTTGGGAATTTGAATATTATATAGCCATAATAAAAATATAAGCGTTGAAAATGGGAATTTATTTTTAAATAAAGATGAATTTAAATTTGCAAGGATATTTGGATTACAAGAAGTTTTAAATCCATCAAGAATCTCATCTTTTATATTTACAATATGACCTCCGACAGCTCTTCCTTGCATAGGCAGTATATTTAAATCTACCCATATTATATCATTCTTATATTTTTTTGCTTTATTTGAAATCCATATTGATTCTAAATCATAATAACCAACTAACTCCCAATTTTTATAGTGATTTAGGAGTGATGCACATATTAGGCCATCATAATCTGCTGAAATAATAAACTTTTGTTTTTTTTTATTAATCCAGGGATATTTTTTAATTATATCATTGCGTTTTAAAATCATCAGTAAATATTACTACAATTGAGTATATTTATGGTAAGGTTTCAGCTAAAATATATTTAAGGAGTATAAAATGATTAAAAGATTAGCGTTATTGTTAGTTATAACAAATGTATCATTTGTTTATGCTATAATAGGTGGAGTTGGAGTTAATGTTGTAAATGATTCTTTCACATTAGAGGGGCAAAAATTTGATGGCCCTGGTGATATCGCTTCAATAGAAAGAACAGAGATTGGTGCACCTATTGGAGTTGGAGCTTTTGCTTATTTAACAATAGTCCCATTTGTTGATTTCGAGGCGAGCGCACATGTTACGGGCTCACCTTATGATTATACCTATCAAGATCTATCAGGAAATAATGAAAAAGTGACTTTACCATTTGGCAAATTTTCTTGGAGTCTATCTGTCCAAAAACCAGTTTTGAAGATTCCTACCATTCGAATGTATATAGGTGGTGGTGTTAATAAAGCATCATTTACAAAAATTGTTACTCCACAAAATATGGAATCACTTGATCCAGAACAATTAAATGATATCGAATATATAAATGATAATTTATCAACATCAAGTTCAGGTTTTCATATCGAATTAGGCGCTCGATTTAAACCGCCTATCATTCCTTTTTCAATTAATACAAATGCACGATATAATTTTATAGATGGTGTAATCCCAGGTGAAAATGGATATCTAACAATATCAGCAGGTATGGCCTTTGCGATATAAATTAAAATATTTATTTATCATTATTGTAATTCAATTATCTTATTCGCAAGATGTAATAGGTGAAGGTTTATTTGGAGATCAGCTATTTGATTTTTTAAATGACCATTATCAAGCTTCAAATACATTGGGATATAACAATGCAAGAGATATAATGTACTCTGAAATTGATATAAAACCAGGGAATCAGTTAACTGGGGTGTATTCAGGTTATACTATTACATTAGATTTATCTCAAGACCCAAGTACAAATGCTTATGAGCAAGACATTAATTGTGAGCATACTTGGCCGCAAAGCCTGGGGGCTGGTTCTGAACCAATGAAAAGTGATATGCACCATTTATTCCCTACTAAATCAAATGTTAACTCATCAAGGGGTAATGATCCATTTCAAGATATCCCTGATGGTAATACAGATAAATGGTACAGAGATGATTATTACATAGAAACTATTCCCAGTCAATATATAGATGAATACGCAGAAAAATATAATCCTCCAAATCAGAATGATGAGAGATTTGAACCAAGAGAAGAACAAAAGGGCAATACTGCAAGAGCAATGCTTTATTTTTATACAATCTACACGAGTGTTGCTCCTCAAGATTTTTGGAATCTCCAAGAAGATACGATGATTGATTGGCATTTATTAGATTTACCAGATGCAACAGAAATTAGCAGAACCAACTCGATAGCATCTTATCAAGGTAATTATAATCCCTATGTAATTGACCCATCTTTAGTAGGAAGAATTTTTTTAGTATCAGAAAATACCATTTTAGGAGATATCAATAGTGATAATTCTTTAGATGTATTAGATGTTATAATGTGCTTAGGTGAAATTACGGGGACTATGAATTTAGATTATGGTTTAGTTGTTACCGCAGATGCTAACTATGATCTTGATTTAGATGTTTTGGATGTAGTTATCTTAGTTCAAGAAATTTTAAATTAAAATATTATTTAGGAGTACAATGAATACAATATCAAAAAAATTATTTTTAATAACGCTAGCCTTTCCTTTCTTTTTAATTGCTGGCTATGAAGTTAATTTAAAAGAATTTGCAAAAAATATAGATCCAGCAAATCCAGACAAGAATTCAGTAGAGCAATTTCAAATGAAAGCAATGGGAATGAAAGAGGGCGATCCTGGGTTTGGGATGTTTGGTCCTAAAACAACAAAAATTTGGAGGGAAATATTAAATATGGAGTCATCAATGGTTACTACAGATAGTGGATTAAAATATATAGATAGTGATATTGGAAATGGAGATAACCCTGAAAAGGGGGACAAGGTTGTTGTTCACTATACTGGGACATTGGAAGATGGTACAAAGTTTGATAGTTCATTAGATAGAGGGAAGCCATTTGAGTTTACCATAGGTGTTGGACAGGTTATAAAAGGATGGGATGAAGGTGTTATAGGTATGAGAATTGGTGGTAAGAGAAAACTGATTATACCATCTGATTTAGGATATGGAAGTAGAGGCGCAGGAAAGCTTATTCCACCAGATGCAACATTGATTTTTGAAGTTGAGCTTATAGATATAAAAAAGCGTTTTGTAGATACAGATTTTTCATTACCTGGAAAAGAAATTAAAACAGAGTCTGGACTTATTATGATTGAGCATAAGACAGGAAGTGGAGAAAAGCCTACTAGTGGTGATAATATTTCTGTTCATTATACAGGTCTTTTACAAACAGGACAACAATTTGATAGTTCTCATGACAGAGGTCAACCTATTACATTTAATGTTGGAGAAGGTAGGGTAATTAAAGGATGGGATGAGGCTCTCCTTGATATGAACGTTGGAAGTAAGCGCACAGTCGTAATTCCTCCAAATCTTGCATATGGAAGTAGAGGCGCTGGAGGTGTTATCCCACCAGATGCAACACTGATTTTTGAGGTTGAGCTTATAAGTATTAATAAGTGATTTATAAATTATTAATACTATTTTTATTTTTATTATCATGCTCAAAGCAATATCAATGGGATAAAGTTACCATAGAAGATGCAGTTAGTTCTCTTGACCAAAATTCAAATAAATTAATTCTACTAGATTTTTATTCTGATGGTTGAGGTGCGTGTATTCGGCTGGATGCTGAGACTTTTTCTAATAAAGATGTCATTGATTTTTCTAATCAAAATTTTATTTCTTTAAAATTAAAGCCTTGGGACTACAAGGAAGATAAAGAATCTTTTCATAGCTATGGAGGAGGTCCTTTGCCTACTCTTATTTTCCTTAATCATGATGGAATTATAGTAGATAAAATCATTGGGTTTTATAATGCTGAAGACTATTTACGGAAAATAACAAATATATTTAATGGTACTGACACATTTTTATCTCTTAAAAATGATTATATATCTGGGAAAAATAACATGGAGGTTTTATCAAAATTAGCTAATAAATGTGAATATAATTTTGATTTAAAACTTTGTACAGATATTTATTCAGACATTCTTTTAATTGATGAAAATTTAATAGATAGTAAAATTTTATTTAAATCTAAATTATTTTTTGCAAAAATAAATTTAGATAATAATAATAGCTCATCTATACTCAAGCTAATAAAAGAAACAAATGATTTAGAATCTTTAAAAGCTACCTACGAAACACTTATCCACTACTACCAAATAAATAGTCAGTCAGATAATGAAGCTAGTGCTTACAAAACCTTTTCAGATCGAATAAGCACTGACCCAGATGTATTAAATGGATATGCATGGAGGATGTCTGAGTTGAAAATGAATTTAAATGACGCCTTAGATAAAGTCACTATTGCAGTTGATCTGACCGCAAATGACCCCCTTAAGCAAGCTAACATCATTGATACTAAAGCTGAAATATTATGGGTCATGGGTAGATATGTAGATGCTATAGAAACTATAAATTTAGCTATTGATATTAATTCAGAATCTAATTACTTTAGGAACCAGAAAATAAAATTTCAAAATTCACTTAAGGAGTAAATAATACCATGACTAACAATAAGTTTTATTCTATTCTAATTGTTTTAACTATGGCAACTTTTCTTTTTTCTGAGAGAGGGTCATTTAGTGTTGGCAATATAAAATATGATTATAATAACGTAGAATTTTCATTTTCAGAAAGAGATGTTTCTATGAAATTTGATATTGGGAAAGTTCAATTTTCTACAGCTAATACAGGATTTGAGTTTATTGATGATGGCCCCTATGAAAGTGTGAGTATGAAAATTGGTCCATCAAAAGTATTGCTTCAAAATATTGATTATGAGGTGACATATAGAGATTATTATAATGATTACTCAACTAATCATGCGAAGTTTAATCTTGGAACATTTAGATTTGATTTAAATGAATTCGAAGTAGATTTTGCTGAAAAACCTGGACCTGATATTCCAGAGATTCATTCACTCAATACAAAATTAACAGCTAATAACATTGTTCTTGATTTATCTGGCGTAATATTTGATAGATACACTGAAGAGAGGTTAAGACAACTAGGAAATGTCGATAGAGAACTCAAGCTAAATAGGGCTACCATATCTGCTAATTATTCCTCTAATCAATTTAAATTTTTAGTTGATGGAATGACAAGTTTAGGTAATATTAAA
>MDSZ01031661.1_pt1 | contig 17808 bp, 28 predicted proteins | sample 811201 | NCBI WGS metagenome assembly MDSZ01 (sample SAMN05326647, study PRJNA326480) | marine metagenome | isolation source: seawater | place: Indian Ocean: North | collected 2010
GGTGTTGGCTTGATAGTCGAGCATCAGGGTGAGACTAAAGGTTGGGAAGATTGCTACTATAAGATAATGTGGCGTGGCCCGTGGTACACATGGGAAGATGTATGCAATCTGGAGCTAGTCAATGCAGATAGGTGATCTGGTAAAGACAAAGAGGGATTGTGCTGTCATGCCGATATTGGGCATACTTATTGATCTTGGCTTCCACAGGGTTACGGTCAGGTGGTCGTGCGGTACTGTTCAAGATGTTGATTATCGTTCTTTGGAGGTCGTCAGTGAAAGTCGGTGATCTAGTTAAGCACTTCCTAACCGAACAACTCGGTGTCGTGCTGCACATACACAATACCGAATCCAGTTTAGCACCAGTGCATGTGCTGTGGACTACGCAGGGGGAGTCTCTGTTTGGGCCCGGTCACAAGGAGTGGTGTGGAAGGCAAAGTTTGAAGGTTTTGAATGAAAGTCGGTGATCTGGTCAAGTTTCCCTGTGATCACGGTGAACCACTGGGCATCGTAGTGAGGACGAAGCCCGATGGCATCAATCGAGGCACTCCGTGGATTAGGCGCGTTAGAGTTCACTGGATTCAAGATAACGAAAGATCGTGGGAGCCTGTTAAGTGGATGGAGGTGATCAGTGAAGCAACTTGAGACAATAGTCGAGGATCCGATCATTCAACTTCTTCTTGCTGTGATTGTCTTTTATGGCGTGATGGATACCTTTAGATTCATCTTGATGTGGGTGTGGAGGAAGCTGGGTGGAAGCGACGACGATCCGGGTTGGTGATCTTGTGGAACTGTCGTATAGCGCGCCTCAGGCTTTGCCGCCAGTGCTGGGCATAGTTATTGGCTGTGCGCTCATCGAAGGCGAGCCACACTGCCGTATTCGCTGGCATTCGACATCAGTGCCTATAGGCTGGTGGCCCGCATTCGGCCTGACCGTGATTAGTGAAAATAAACCTTTGAGAGATGAGCAAAACAAACCTTTAGGAGATGAAGAAAGTGAAAGTCGGTGATCTGGTCAAGTTTGAAACTAACTCATGGGTGATGCGGCGGGACGACTATGCAAATCCCGGCGTGATCTTAGGACAGTCTGCGTCGGGCGTTCCGCAGCGATACCGAGTCATGTGGGCCGATCAGAGAATCACGGTCGAACACGAAGGCTATCTTAAACCTTTGACATCCTCTTGACAACTCCAGCCTTGACTTCCATGCTCGCCCATGCTATATTATAGGGGTAATCAAGGAGAGATATGATCAAGGTCGGTGATTTAGTGAGAGGCACACCAGCCACATCGCCCGAGTACGGCGCGATGAGTGTTGGCATTGTTGTGGGTATCAATCCGCTTGATGGGCGAATAATGGTACAATGGAATGATATGCCAAAGCCCTATCCCGAGCCTCGTCATTATTTGGAGGTCATCAATGCTAAGTGATTGGCAGATAATGTTGTTGGACAACGGTTTGTGGATTCTTCCCAGCCTGTGTGTACTTGCTATTGTGGTGTTCCCATGGGATCACTGGAACTCTTTGATTGAGGATAATAATGAAAGTCGGTAAGCTATACAGATTTGACCGTATTAACGGACACACAACAACCGTGAATGGCCGACTGGCGATGTATTTGGGTGAGGCTTTCATCCGTCGCGACGATGGCGTGACCATAGAGAACCACAAGGTTTTAATGGTCGGAAACACAAGCCCGACGATTATTGATCGCGGCTTGTTGAAGCATATGCGAGAGGTGACAGCATGAAAGTCGGCAACTTAGTAAGCGTGAAGCGTACCCATGGCCGAGAGCCTGTCATCGGTGTCATCATCGCGATCAAAGCTGACTTGTTTAGCACTATCGCTATTGTTGAGTCCATTAAAGGCAACTATCAGATTTACGCTAACCCCCTTGACATCGAGGTGATAAGTGACTGTCGGTGATCTCGTTAAAGTTACACGCGCCGCCATCGGTGTACCTGTCGGCACATTGGGCCTAATCGTGGCTTCGTATGAAACCCGTGGTGATTATGAGATCACTCCGGGCGAGAAGATTCATATACTGCAGCTTGTTGGTGGCGAATATCCGTGGGGCCAAAACCGCCGGTATTTGAGCAGAGATTTGGAGGTAGTAAATGAAAGTCGGTGACTTGGTATGCTTGGAAGCAGGGATCGATCCCACGCTCGTCGGTGTGATCACGCACATCGATCCAGAAGAGATCGGAGATCCAGAAGAGGTGCTGGTGCTATGGAGCGATGGCGATCTTTGCAACCATTCAATGAGTCGTCTGGAGGTTATCGGTGAAGGTCGGTGATTTGGTAAGAATCAAATATGATGGAACGATAGGCTTGGTCGTCAAGGTGGAAACACATCGAAAGAGTCGTCCGTGCTTGTGGATTCACTTGCATTCTGGTGAAGCACTCAAGCCTGAGTATTTGGAAGTGATCAGCACAAGGAGAGAGAGATAATGCCGATTTGGGTTTTCATGGTTCGCTACGATGGCGAAATGGCCTGCAGCACGCACTTTACCGAGAAGGGTGCAGTCCTTACTGCTATCGAAGATGTACTACAGTATCTCGGAATAGAGGACGACGAGGACGCGAAGAATGTATATAATGACCGTAGCGGCATCGAGGAAGATGCTGGCGTCGAACCTCCCGAATGGCATCACGAAAAGTTGCGAAAGATGACGGTAGGCGAACTATACGGCATCTTTGGGGAGTGGGTAGAAAAGACATGGGACGATTTCATGTATGAGTGCGAGATCACTAAAACAAGAGTAGCAGCATGAAGCTGAAAGTCGGCGATTTAGCCATGTGGCGTCGAGGGGTCGGAAGCTGGAACAGCCCGCCGGGGATCATAATAAAGGTTTCGGAAGAGGGTACGAACTATCTGATCCACTTTCCCGATACTGGTACACGCCGCTGGTGTACGGAAGGACTCCTAAAAGAGCTGATCAGACCCTTGACATCTTCTTGACAAAGTTTCTCTTGACAAGTATCCTCGCATGGGCTATATTATCTGAATACAAAGGAGAAAAGTATGAAAACCGTTAACCTCACCCCCGAAGAACTTGAGTTCGTCCTACGCGGCCTTGATCTGCTTCTGAACGATTTGCTTGTTGCTGTCGATCCCGATGTCGATGCAGTCATCGACCTACACGGCGATCTCTTTGAGATTCAGAACCGCGATGATGGGTGGGACGAAGATCGCGCACAATGCCCTGTATGCCAGCCTGCAGGCCTTGATATGATTCAGGCAGGCATCGACGCGCGCGAACAAGTTAAAGAGTCCTCACGGGCCGCACAGCGCCGAACAGAGCGCATGATGCAAGGGACGGCAAGCCCCGTTGACACAGAGTGGAACCCTAACGACCCGGCGAACTGGTAGATGAAGGGGCTTTAAGAGGCCTTAAACACTATTTATAAACATGGAGGAACCTATGAAATCGAAGATCCCATTCATCAAGATTCTTGAGCGCATGCGAGAAGACTCTAAGGCAGCAGACGCGCCCATGCGACTCCACGCGCCGGAACCATCCGACCCGCTCCACGATCCGCGTGATCGCGAGTGGCCGCCGCGCAAGATCGAGGAAGATGAGCCAGTCGAAAGAGGAATCGCAATCATTGATTTCACGGTTTGACATTCTCCTGACATTTCAGGCCTTGACTTCTGCCCACGCATGGGCTATATTATATGCGTAACCAAGGAGAGAACCCATGCCCCGTGTGACTTACGCCGACCGCTTCAATGCCCTGCTCGCCCGCCCGCTGTCCCAGCGTGATCGCCGGTTCTGCGAGAGCCTGCAGCACTATTATAAGAACAAGGGCCGCTTGACTGCGGGCCGCGCGCGCTGTGTGAGAGAGTTGGAGGATCGCTACAGTCCCGAGAAGCTGGCAGCAGCAGCAGAACGCGGTGCGCCCATGCTGGGACGGCTCAACGATCTTCTTTCGCGCGTAGAGGGTGATCAGTGGGCTGGTCGATTTGTGATGAGTCTGGCCGAACAAGTCCAGCTTGGCCGCGATCTTAGTCCCAAGCAGGTTAAGATCCTTGAAAAGATCGAGTCCGAGAACAGCGATGCTGCACGCCAGAAAGCGGCAACATGGCGCGCTGACTATGCTACACCGGGAGAGGATGGAGTCTCGCCCCGTGACCGCGCGGTGATTGCTGCAAACTATTATCAGGGACAAGGCGCGGGCTATTTTGCTGCCGTCGTCACCAAGGTTCTGAGCGGCGAGGTTCCGAGCGTGAAGCAGTATCGCAAAATGGTGGAGAACAAGTACGCTCAAAAGGCCATCGAAGCCACTCTGAGCCCCGTCAAGTACCCAGTAGGATCATTTGTCGCCCTCCGCAGCGCAGCGCCCTACGGTGCCCGTTCTGTGGCTGGAAATAAACCTTGCGTGGTTATCCAGACCAATGCTGCGCCGGTTGTTAGCGCAGCCCGAGGCGCAAAGATTTACAAGCTGCTTCCGATTGGAGGCACGAAACCACTCCTAGTCGAAGAACGATACATCAAGAAGATGAGGAAGATCAAATGAGATAATCATATAGCAAAACAAAGGTGATCTCGTCAGCTATAACTACAAAGGATTGGGGTTCACTGTCTTAAATGAACCCACTGCGCGGTGAGAGTCACCGATTATCGGTAGATGCGCGCGCGAACCCGAGAGGGAGTGAAAATAAGACTGGCGAGAGGCAGACGCGGCGAGGACAGCGTGCCGACGAGATCACCATCTTCTTGACATCTTCTTGACAACTTCACTATTGACATTCGTTGTCGCATATGCGATAATGCATACATCATCGAGCACAGGAGCACATGATGACCGACACTCCGACCATTTCTGACCTTCGCGCCCTCAAGCTGACCGAGGAAGAGTGGCACGCACTTATGCACATGGGCGAGCTTGAGCCGAATCGCGCTCATCTGGACATGCTTGTACTGGCTGGACTAGCCGTGCGAACTAGCATCCACCCGCCCGAATGGGATTTGACCGAGGCCGGTCACGAAGCGTGCAACGCGATTGACTTTATTCTCGATTGGGATGATTTTGTGTTCGTTGAAGGCCCTGAGAGTCCTTCTGAGGCTTCCGAGCAGCCTGCCGAGGTAGACACCGTGGCAGAGCTTCTGAGCGACCCCAAGCGCATCAGCGTGGGCTCTCTTGTGCGTCACCAACATCATGGACTCGGCATGGTGATCGATCACTTCATGTGGGATGGTGACTGGGGTGGGTTCAAGATTAAACTTGTCAAGCCTTCCCAAACCGGCGCTACAACCTCGATTTCCGAGTTTAGCGACCGGGCCGACGCCTTTCAACTCGTAAGTTAAACCTCTCTTGACATTCTCTTGACATTATTAACCTTGACAAGCGCACCCGCAGCGGATATATTATAAGGGTAAGAACGAGAACCCCTTGACACTGGAGATTTTACATGGGTAACTATTCTGGAACTATTCGATGCGGCCACTGCTACGAGCGAGGCCACAACCGCGCAGGCTGTCCCAAGCTGACCGCACAGATTCAAGAACGGTGGGATCGAATCGAGGCTGTCGGGTATTCAGATGATGACTATACTCATAAGCGCACCCGTGAAATGCTCGCCAAGCGCACTGGTGTCGATCCAGTCACCGGCGAGAGCAAGCGCAAACGCCGAGCGACTTATGGAGGTCGCGTGTGCGGTTACTGTGGCGAGAATGGTCACAACCGACGCACTTGCCCGCAACAGAAGGCGGATCGCGAGCGTTACGCCGCTCTGACCGTCGAGACTCGACGCACCGTGTTGGATGCGATGCGCGAACACGGGGTTGCACCGGGCGCGCTTCTGGCACATGACGACTACGGCACTGTAACTCCGTGTCTGGTCACGGGTATCAAGTGGGATCAGATTCACCGCAAGGCCCAGTGGCCTGCCGCCATCATCGCGCGGCGAGTGACGGATAATAAACCTTGCACACTCTCGTTCCCTCAGGAGGTCACGCACTCCGAATCCCGCTGGAACAATGTGAAGATCCTGAGTCGCGCGCATGCGCCAGCAAAGCCGCCAGCGGGCTGGGAATCGGCATCTAACCTTGATTATGCGTCGGTTGACATCTTTGAAAAGGGCGAGAAGCGCGACTACTGGTTCTGGCGAGACATCGACGACGAGTAGTTGACAAATCTCTTGACATTCTCTTGACAAGAATGTCCTTGACCTTTTACCCCCACTGTGCTATATTTATAATGTAGCGAGGGATGAACCCTCGCCCTCTCGACTAAGGAGTCCTATCATGGCAGTTGATTTCAAGACCTTTCGCGCTATCGTCCCTCATGTCACCGCTGCACGGTTCCCCGTGCTGCTCCGTGGTCGCCACGGTGTCGGTAAATCTCAGGTTGTCTACCAGTTGGCGGGCGATCTTGGGCTCCCGGTTGTGGAGCGCCGCGCCTCTCAAATGACTGAGGGCGATCTTCTTGGCCTTCCGAGCACCGATGGTGCCGTCACCACTTGGAACCCGCCCGCGTGGTTCAAGACTGCTTGTGATGAGCCTGTGGTGCTCTTTCTCGATGAGGTTGACCGTGCGACTCCCGAGGTCCGTCAGGGCATCTTTGAGTTGACGGACAGCCGCAAGCTGGCCGGGTTCAGCCTCCACGCTGATACCATCATCGTCGCAGCCGTCAACGGTGGCGAGCATGGCGCTCAGTATCAGGTCGGCGAAATGGATCCTGCCGAGTTGGACCGTTACACGGTCTTCGATGTCGAGCCTTCCCACGAGGACTGGCTTGATTGGGCCAAGACCGAGGTTGATGGTCTGGTCTGGGACTTCATTAACCAGAACCGCAATCACCTTGAGCACACCGGCGACTTTGAGCCGAACAAGGTATACCCTTCTCGCCGCTCTTGGGATCGTCTGAATCAGGCTGCGACCGGATCCGATCTTCTCGGCGAGGATGCCGACGCAGGCACGATCTTTAACCTTGCAGCCGCTTTCGTCGGCTTTGAAGCTGCAGTGGCACTGCAGGACTTCTTCGTGAACTACTCCCGTCAGGTGACTGTCGAGGACATCTTGGTAAACGGCGAGATTGAGCGCACCAGCGATTTCACGATCAACGATCACAGCGCGCTCGTTGAGAAGATGGAAGCTACTGCGGCTTTCGCGGAGGCCCTGCCCGCAGAGCAGGTCCAGAACCTTGCCAACTACTTTGTTTCGCTGCCCTCCGAGGTTGCTATGAAGCTGTGGGTTGTGCTGGGTCAGGGCGAGATTCAAAACACTGTCGAACTCCACCAAGCGACCGCAACTTGCGGTACGACCGTCAGCAGTCACCTTGTTGAGCTTCTGACCGGGGAGGCTCAAGAATAATAAACCTTGGGCAGCGTGGTGGAATCGGTATACACAGCAGACTTAAAATCTGCCGGTCATAGACCTTGCGGGTTCGAGTCCCGCCGCTGCTACCATTCGTCGATGATGGGGTGTATCCCAGCCGTCTTATAAACGGTGCATAAAACTTGGGTAAGTGGTGCATGCGGGTTCAAGTCCCGTCACCCCTACCATCGTCGCGGGTCCATAGCTCAATCGGCAGAGCACCGGGCTTTTAACCCGTAGGTTGTGGGTTCGATTCCCACTGGACCCACCATCATTAACCTTTACCGGGCCTTTAGTTCAGTGGTAAGAGCGCCCCGCTCATAACGGGATAGTCGTCGGTTCAAATCCGACAGGGCCCACCATATTAAACCTTTCTCAATACGCCTTAGGAGGCACATCATGGCAGCAACCATCGCATCACTCGTCGTCATCGCTCTTTGGAGCACCGCGCTTATCGGGATCCCCGTCTGCGCCTTTTACAAGGGGCGATAAATGAAATACTATGTCAGTCGAACCCATGTCGAGATAGACGGCTCTGGAAGGCTCTCAGGCTACGAGACAGTCCTTACCAAGCCAGACACCCGCAAAGCCACTCAGGAGGCGCTCAGGCGCTACACAAGCCTTGGAATCACCCACCTTCACATGTGCGAGCACCCAGCTAACTCCCGTCGCTGGGGCAAACTGGATCGCGCCGCCGCGAAGCGCAGAAAAGATCGCCCCATGACCATCGCCGATGTCGCGGAAGACCTTGCAGAACTGGAGAAGGAAGCCCGCGAGCGCGATGGTGAGACTTCTTGACATTCTCTTGACAACTTCGCCATTGACTTTTTCGATTCACCGTGCTATATTTATAGTATAGCAAGGAGATTTCTATGACCAAGCCCGTTCCGTCCCCCGCGCCCGAGATGACTCCAGAAGAGCTAGCCGCTGCTGTGGCCGAGTTCGACCTGAACCGTCACACAGCCCGTCTTCTGACCGATGAGCCATTCTTTGCGGCTCTCTCTCGCCGCATCAACAAGAAGGCATCGGGAGCGATCCCGACTGCTGGCGTTCGTGTGACCGATGATGGTCACTTTGAAATGCTTTATAATCCGGCATTCTTCGCAAAGCTGGACGATGTTCAGCGCGCAGGTGTTCTTAAGCACGAGTTCTATCACCTTGTTTTTGAACATGTGACGGGTCGCCTGCCGGATGCTGGCATGTCAAAAATGTGGAACATCGCTACAGACCTTGCGATCAACTCCCACCTTGTCGGCGAGTTGCCGGAACAGTGCTGCATGCCCGGTGAGGGTCCATTTGCAGATATGGAAAAGGGTAAGAGCGCCGAGCACTACTTTGCTGCACTCAAGAAGAAGCAAGAAGAACAGGACGAGCAGGAGGGCGACGGCGAGGGTGGAGGATCTGGCGACCCATCCGATCAGATGGGCGACAGCTTTGACGATCATAGCGGCTGGGGCGAGGGTCAGGGCGCCGCTCAGGACATTGCGAAGGAGCGCCTCAAGGAATCGGTCAAGAAGGCCGCAGAAGAGGCACAGAAGGCAAATAGCTGGGGTTCTGTGTCCAGTCAGTGCCGTCGCGACATCATTGATCGGATTGCCTCTAAGGTTGACTGGCGCAAGGTGCTGCGATACTTTATTAAGACTTCTCAACGCTCCAACAAGACCCGCACGGTCAAGCGTCTGAACAAGCGTTACCCCTACATTCACGCAGGGTCCAAGGTTCGCCGTCAGGCCCGCATCGCAATCAGCATCGACCAGTCGGGCTCTGTTGATGATGGCATGCTCGCCGCGTTCTTCTCCGAGTTGAACAAGCTGGCCGAACTTGCTGAGTTTACCGTGATCCCCTTTGATACCGAGGTTGCAGAAGAATATATCCATGTTTGGAAGCGTAACGAGAAGCGCAAGTGGGTCCGTGTGCGCTATGGTGGCACCGACTTCAACCCGCCGACCAAGTATGTCAACGATCACGGGTTCGACGGTCACATCGTCCTGACGGACCTTATGGCTCCCAAGCCCATCCCGTCTAAGTGTCAGCGTATGTGGATGACGACCAAGCGTTACGCGGAGCGTCCATACTTCCAGACCAATGAGAGGATCATTGCCATTGACTGCGAATAATAATAAACCTTCACAGGATCCGCCGGTCAGCCCGATTGAGGTTGACTGGCCTCCGTGTATCGTTCGCACTCTTTCAGGCACCTATGCGGTCAGCGGCTCAGAATGGCTCTCAGTGCCTCCAGACACGGTTTTCGATGACTTGCCCCGCTACATGGTAAGGAAGAGGCGAGAGAGCCCACCAGCGGCCCCGGATGAGCCGGTGTGTGTCGCGGAGTGGAAGGTGCGCGGGTCGAAGGGTGATGAATATATTGTGAAGCGAAACCAAAGCGATTCGCGCCAGATTTTTTTCAGTTGTACTTGTCCCGGCTATGGTTGGCGAGGCAAATGCAAGCACATAACCAAGATCAGAGAACAGATCGAGGGGTAATAAATAAATGTTTTACACTAAAGAAGACATGATCAGCTTGGCAGGTCGTGATCAGGATGATCCGATCACTCCATTTGAAGCTAGTACATGCAGGGCCTTAGCTTTCGGTGATAACCTTGCCTTGTGTGTCGCATTTGAAACCTTGGCACACCAAATGGAACATGTGGACAGAACATTGTCCGAGGCTAAAGAAAATAATACTATTCCAGAAGGTGAAGACACGGAGGGTATTGCGATGGATTCCAGCATGCTCGCAGTATCATTGCTCACAGCTATGGAACCAGTGATCATCGAGGTGTGAAAGGACAGTGGAAGCATTTATAAACATTATTGCACCATGGGCCATGGGACTACTCACAGGCTTAGGAATAGGTGTAACCATGGGAAGGTATAGGAGAGAGAAGAAAACAACCGTAGGATGGTTAGACGGTGAGTTAGTTGTGCGTGAGGATGACTATGCTTAGTCCGTATAATAGTTGCTACAGTGTATACATCTTTTAATACATAAGGAAAGCTAAGGGAAAGCAGGGGAGGAACTAATACATATACGCCTGAGTGTCAAGCCTTTTATTGTCCGTATCAAATCGTATACGCACAGGGCTACACAACGCTACACATGACACATGTAACATGCAACAGAATATATGCGACACGATAAGCTAGGTGTAACCTGTGTTATCGGCGAGTGTATAACTTCATTAGCGTGACAACATGCGACAAGCGAGGGCTGAGAGGGAATAGATGTGACATGGCCTCGATTAACTTAACCGTATCAAAAAGTATACGGTGAGGCAACGGCGCGTTTGGCGTATCAAAAGGTATACGGCCGAGGGTAAGGAAAGAATAAGTGTATCAGAGTAACAGTAACACAGTGTATACAAAGGAGTGTGACAAAGTGTATCACGATAACCAAGGAAGAACCAGCATTATCATAGAGCGCATATGCCATGCATGCTTATGCATGACGGCAGGGCTAGCCGTCGGCTACTTCTTCGTCATGTTGGTAGCCAAACCTTAGCCGAGGGTAATAATATAATAAATGTTACAGTAAACAAGAGTATACATAACCACTACAGCATAAGGCAGGTATAACCTACAGTTACAGACAGACAAATAAATGTTAAAAGAACTGTCACACAATACATGCTACAGGGTACCCCCCCTCCCCCTCCTCCCGGAATGTAAGTATCAAAGCGGGTTATCAGCGAGTAGCTCCGCGCAGATACATTCGAGATGGATCCAAAAAAATCCCAGATTTAAAAAAATCAGTTAAATTTTGAGATTTAAAAGGGTAATTATAGTATAGGGGGTACACATGCACAGTGACGATATAACAGACAGGCCGCTGATTGACCTTCCCCCGGTCGATCTGTCCGAGCAAAGGCCTCTGCAGCTGCTTGAACTGCTCAGAGTGGGTGATTTGGTGCAGTATGTCGACCCAATCCCGGAAGATATGCGCATTTTGACGGAACCGGGCCTGATCGTCGAGGTTAAGAACACAAACTATTGCAAAGTGAAGTGGTTGCACAAGGCAGCCGGGAAGCCCGGGCTCTATTTGCGCAGAGAGCTTCGAATATTGTCCCGTACCCAGCGTGTCGATCCGCCGAAACCGAAAAATAATTTCAAATAAGGGTTGTAATTGCGGCTGAGCCGTGTTATGATAGGTATATGCACATTATAGATGACATTGAGGTATATGATCCTAACTTAAGGACGATGTATAAGAACGGAGAGCTTGTCAGATGGTTCGAATTCTTTGCAGAGGGCGATATCGTGTCCAACGCAGGTATAGGCGTTGTAGTCGACGCGCGCATAATCGAGCCCCCGGAACTGCATCGCACAGGTATTCCCAGTATGGAGCGAGCATGGGTACAGCATAAAGTTTACAAATTCGAATCAAACGAATTTTCATGGCTCCCAGCATTCGCACTGGAATTATTTAGCGCATTGCCCATTCGCGAAGAGGAGCCATAACCCTAGGGGGCCTTCTTTAGACCATATTCGAACATATATATTAAGTAAGGGAAACAAACCACTAGCGACAAAGGGTATATAATGGCACAACCGGTATCGGGCTCTACAGAGGCATTGGTCGCGAAGTACATTGCGCAGCTTATGACAATTGCTAAGACCAAGCGTAAGGGAGCCGGTGTTACTCCATATCAAGTCGTCAGTGGTTCTGGGCCGGCATACTATATGGCCCCGCAAGCCCGTACCCACATCAAGGTTAACCGCGGAAGCGAGATATTGGTGCTGCCCTTGGATCCTGATGAGCAGGGCCGCTTTCATGTTGTCGACTTACATGGTCGATATTTTTTAATACCCGAAGACGAAATCATCAATTTAGGCTTTAACTAGGCTTTAGCTAAGACACCAAACAGGGAGTACTCTTGGATAGAATCATTAATCCTCTCTATTTGCATGCATTGTGGCATGCCCTTGTGCTTTTTTGTTGGTGGGCATTTGGATTTGAGTTCGTTGTCGTGGTGTTGTTAAGCATAATCGTGCTTACCTTGCGTGGAATAAGAGAAAAATAGTACTTTTTGAGCAGGCACACCCAATCAAAGGGCAATTGAAGACTATTTATTACATTGAATCTCGTATACGCGTGAAATAAAGAGGTTTTTGATGTCAAAAAATAACAAACGCAAGCAACAAATAGAAAAAATTATCCGCGAAGAATTGGCTGCATACGCTAAGGCCAAGTTGAGGGGAAGAAAAATTTTGGCCGAACGAAAAAAAACGGCCGGTTTTCATCAAGGAGACCTGCCCGGCATGGGCGCGCGGGGGGGATCCGTCTCTTTGCCTGAGCCTGAGCCTGACCGTGCCATTCCTGCGAACAAACGGCGCTCCGACACCACATCAATTGTCGATGAGCCCGATTCCAAGCCCTATTTTGTTGAAGGGCGGGACTCGGATGCGCATGAAGAAGAGGGGATCGATGATTTAGGAGAGCCCTTACAATCCTTTCGAGGGCAGAGACGGCCTGAAAATGTTGTCGAGCCTCTGAACGAACAGGGACCGACGCCGCGGCAAAGGTTACAAAATGCCTATCGCGGCGCAGACTACAGATTAGGAGGATATTTACCTCAAGGCGTTACGCCCGGCACAGTGCAGGCCAACAGGAACAGTCCGGTAACACAACCGATGCCCGCCCCACAGATGCCCGGAGGACAAATGTCCGGTTGGCGCGGAAGTCAAACGGCGCCGCCAATTGATTGGGAGATGTCTCGGGACACCGTGCCGTTTAACCCAGCTTGGGGTGATGACTTCAATAATTACATGCGAACCTCTGCCGGCCTTGCGCCGCTACGCTCAGCACCTGCGATGGTTGGGCCCACCGCTCAAGTATCGTCGCCTTCTACCCCCGGCCGGCTGAGACCCGGACCGGGCGGAGCGCGTGCACAAATGGATAACCCAAGAGACTGGTCTGATACAGGATGGGAAGGGTACCGCGATCAGTGGAGTCATATTGGACAGTTTGATCCCTCGAATGTATACAATTGGAATGTCGGCGGCGGATATTATAATAATCCTTATAGCGGTCCCATGCAAGGCCAGTTCGGACTGCCCGGAGCAGATCTTGCGAATGATTCAATCAGCCTCGCAGATCATTCAGCATATTTCCCCGGAGTTGATCCTACCACATTGCGGCCGGACTATGATTTCGGCGGTGCCAATCCGATTCCGACGCTGTCCAACGATATCGTTCCGGGGAACACCGAAGAAGACCTCTCCGCACTCACGAGACTGTTTAGGCCGGAAAGACCCCTGATGGATGTACCAATAACACAAGCTCAGGGACGAATGGATCGAGGCATGCGCATAGGCGATGAACAGGGTACATATAACACAGGCGCAAATGCAGAAGCTTGGATCAATTATTTAGAAACAAACATACTTCCCGGGACATCTTGGGAAGGACGAGCCCCAGAATACTTCGAGAATTATATTTGGCCTCAACATATGGAAGCTACAAATCTACGAGATATAACCGCGGTCCCGGAAGGTGAACTTTGGGACGGTAGTGCCGAATTCACCGCCTACGACACACCCGAGGGCCCTAGGTTACGACAGACTGATCCTTCCGGGCCCGGCGCTGTGCCGATGTTTATAGAGCCCCAGCCATGGGAGTCGTCGACGGATCTCGGAGCGATCACCGACCGTACTTCCGCGGATATAGATGTCACCCGCGATGACATTGTCTCCATAAGGCCAGATATGGTGGCCGCGCACGGGCACGACATGTCAGATGTTGTGCAGCACGAATTATACCATTCTAGGCAACTTGGCTCCCAGTCTATAGATCCTTTCGTCGGTCTTTTAGGTACCGATGCAGAAGGTCGGTATTACGAAGATGCCGCTACTAGAGAGAGACTTCAAGCAATGCGCGATCGAGGTTCCTTTATGCGAGACACCACCGGTGACGGCGTAGGGGACACTGAGCACTTTTCTCTTCTAGATTTTCAAAGGCCTCACCTAGAAAGAACTGGATTCACCATGGCCCCTCCTGCAGATCCGACGGTGCCCGGTGCGCAGCACCCGGGGTACTTCGGCGATCTCGTAGCTCCTACAGGAACAACTGGGGGCCGGCCCGGGCACGACGATGAAGGATACGAACGATTAGCAGGATATATTCAGTGGCGCGATCAGGATATGCAGCGCGGCGGAACTGGCCGAATGACACGCGACAATTTAGAATGGATAGACACGGCTGGGGCATCGGGCACAAATCCGTTCGCATGGCATAACAATGCTGGTTATGGAGGAATGTCTCATGATGTGCAATACGATGCTGCTGGAACTCCAATTGGTGGAGAAACTTACAATGCTATCCGAGGTATACTAGGTCATGGTACAGAACCGGGAGCATCGACATGGGGACAACAACAATCGGGAGAAACACAAGATCAGAGATACGATCGAGTGTTAACTCAAGGATTAGATCAGATTATTGGGCGCGCGCCTGGAGAGGAGCCAAATTGGCGCGAAGAAGCTGAAGACTCTGGCATCGATACATCGGGCTGGGATGAGGGTGAGAATCAATGGGATCCCGAGGAATCTTCCGAAATAAGTGCCTTTTCTGAAAATAAAAAGAAAGATTGGATGAGTGCTTGGCGTGGATTTTTAACTGAGGAAGCTTCTGAGCAGGATTGGAAAGATTATGGCGTAAATACAACTTCGCCTTTACCGGCGGGTGGCGATGAAACAGGCAAAATAGAGCATGTGCCCGATGTTGGTACCCCCGCAGCTGCAATTTCTGCAGATGCCCCAGTAGAAGGCGACGATAATACTGAATTAACTGAGCAACAAATGGCATTCTTTCGGAGTAATGGCCTTATATAAGATATAACGAGAAGAAGATGAGCCGATGGTTTAGTGGGTCAGGATATGAAATAGAATACGAGGATTTATTGGAAACAATAAATCAACACACAACTGAAGGTGGCGCGATTTATATTGGCACAGACTCCTTCCTCACCAAGAATCATTGCATATTTGCCACAGCAATCTGTCTACATGGCGCTAAAACAAGCCACAGTGGAAAATACTATATTCACAGAAATAAAGCTTCGTCAAAGAAATTTAAATCACTGCTTGGTCGAATTATGACAGAAGTAGAAAAAACAATCTTTATTGCAATGGAATTGGACAAAACTTGTCCGGATCTTATCATAGAATTGCATTTAGATATAAGCGCAACCAATAAGCCCGGTGAGACCAGCAAATTTTCAGATATGTTGACCGGATATGCAAAAAGTACTGGGTTTTCATGTAAAATAAAACCTGATTCTTGGGCCTCATCTGCTGTTGCAGATAGACATTCTAAAAAATAGCGAATATTTATTATGTTATGATTGGAACTATGGTATGGTATGACACCGGAACGGGAAAATACGAATCAGTCGGCATTGTTGTTAGTCATATACGGAACCTCGATCGAGGACACAGTGTATGGGCCTCTGGCCCAAACATCGTTGAGAATGCAATAAAAATACGCTGGATTAAAGATAAAGGGGCTAGACCGATTCCTATTTCGTTTGTCGGCGATGATCATTTCGGGGATCCCTATTTTGATAGGTACTTATCTGATGGAATTCCCTACCGAGACGGGCCATGGTATGATCTAGAAAGGTTTAAAATATTAGCTAAGGTAAAAAGATGAGAGAAAAAATTAAATTTGTTACAGATAGGTGCCTACTTATAGGAGCAATTGCCGTGATGAGCGCGGCGATCTACTTTAATACCATTTATTATGCTAAACAAAGAGAAAAAAACAGGCTTCGGCCATAGTGCAGCGGAAAACCTAGACATAGGAGATCTGGTTACTTGGAAAAGTCTGAGTTCAGATAGCGAACTCGGAATAATAAAAAAGATATATTCCTATGAGCGAGAAGGACGCAATGTTTTGTATGCTAGTGTATTTTCTTTAAATCGCAAAAGTTATAATGAACAAGAAGTGTTCCTTTTAAAGCTGCAATTGCTGTCAAAATGTAAAAAATAAAACTATTTACTATATCATGAACTCTATCACCAATATTTTAAATGAATCTGACTTAGATTTATCAGATCTAATTGAACTTGCGAACCTCTTTTTACCCCATGCACAATCGGTCATGGGTTTTTCTGATCCTGTCTCGAATATCAGTCTTATGTCCGATGAAGAAAACTCGTTGAATCCTCTCGGAAAAACGGCATATTATGATCCAACAGAAATGTCTATTACAATCTTCGTTGACGGAAGGCATCCAAAAGATATATTAAGATCATTATCTCACGAACTCGTACACCATACTCAAAATTGTAATGGGATGTTTGATAATATTGGCGCTATGACGGCCGGATACGCTCAAGAAGATGAACACCTCAGAGAGATGGAAAGAGAAGCATATGAGCTTGGTAATATGTGTTTTCGCGATTGGGAAGACGAATATAAGAAAAAACAACAATGGGATCTGCACGAGGGAGCGCTCGAAGATACTTTGTCAAGCCTAGGAGGCAAACTTAAAGGAGCCTTTGGTGGCTGGATGGCTGCAGCGAGGCCGGGGAGTGCCCCATTTACACATGAAGCATTCGGCATAGATGAGCCTGTTGATAAAAAGCCTCACTTTAATGAAGAGGACCAAGGGCCACATTGGGATTTGCGGCCGATACCGAGAGACATTAACAAATCCGGGTTTCTGTCAGAAGATGTCGATGAGCCGAGCGAAGAAGCTCCGGAAGAAGAATCCGAAGAAGCACCCGAAGAGGAAGCGGCTGAAGAAGAAGCCTCTCGAACTAAGAGATACCCAGATAATATATCTGGATGGAGAGATTGGATTTTCCTGCATGAAACCTCAGAAGATAAGCGAAAGGCCTTTTATTCATTATTGTATGATGAAGAAGTCGGTATGGACAAAAAAATGAGAATATATCAAGTATATTCTCAGAAGATGGCCATGGATGGCGAGGATCCTTCCGAGGAGGCCGCAGAAGTGGCTGAAGAAGCCGCACCAGAGGCGCCAGAAGGCGGCGAAGGCGGCGGAGGAGAAGGGGAGAGCCCTGCAGACCCTCCGGGAGCCCCTGCGCCTGCTGAGCCGGTTCCTCCTCCCGGGTACCCGGCCGATTTGTATGATGCTCCAGATCCCGGACATCCGACTCCTTCTGCTGACTCGACGGCGCCGGCAAGTCCAGGGTTCGACCCAATAGCAGACTATTTTGGCTCACCACCGCCGGCAATGCCTCCGGGCCCAGGAATGCCCGGGCACATACCTGCGGATCCGACGGAGCCGGCGACGCCTAGGCGGCCGTCGCCGATGGAGGAAGGAATCTCTTTTTCCGAGGAATTGAAAATCCGAAGTGCGGTTAGAAAAGCTTTAATACAAAAAGAGGTAGCTTACCAAAAACATTTATTACAATTAATAGAACAGAGGTTTATTAAAAAGACTCTATTAATGCGTGAGTATAAAAGAAAGAACCTCTCGCCAAGTGAAAAGACAAGATTTGTTGAATTGGCAGGCATTAA
>MDSZ01013949.1_pt1 | contig 17806 bp, 7 predicted proteins | sample 811201 | NCBI WGS metagenome assembly MDSZ01 (sample SAMN05326647, study PRJNA326480) | marine metagenome | isolation source: seawater | place: Indian Ocean: North | collected 2010
ATTCATCATCACGAACACCCACCCGGATTCAAATAGGGTTCAAGAGCGTGTGCATGCACGCGATATCGTCCTTCGACGAGAACAACACCGCCGAGAAGTGCGTGTATTTTCAAGTGGACGGGCAATGCGATCCAGAAATAGGGTTCGAGAAAGAAGAAGAAGAAGAAGATTGTGTGGATGATGATTATGAGCACTCGACTGAAGTTCATTTTTCTCCGTGCGAAGAGAAGTACCCCACGACGGAGGAGAGGAAAGACGTCGTCGAGAAGATTTTCGAAGCCATGAACGAGTGCGCGTTGTTGAATCCAGACACGGAAGACGATAACGACGATGAAGACGATCCGTTTGGGGGAATGATAACCGCGGAGACTTTAGGCGTTGGCGGGTCGAACGATTATTTTACGAGCGAAGAGGAGATTCGCGAAGCCGGATTAGGGGAGAAGTTGGACGAGTTCGAGAGGAAATTGGTGATAAGCGAAGAAGATAGGAAGAGATTTGAAGATGCCGAAGAAGATTAGACTCGTTAGCTTTTTTATTTCATAGTATACAATACCAAGAACTTTAGTTCGTGTACACGCTCACTTCGCCGTCGCGAGTGCCAACGAAGACGTCTCTGTCCGATCCAGTTTTGAAACATGTAGAGGTGAATGTTTTCTCCTTCACAACCTCCATATCATCATAACGCAACATCATATCGTAGAAATCGTTCTCGTCTCTCAAAACTCCTGCTTCTTTTCCCACGCGAAAGACGGGTTTATTTGCAAATCCAGAAACGACGATGTTCTTCTCGCCGTCGATGTTCACGCGCAACGAGGTATTCGCCGAAACGAGTGCGCTTGCTAAGTCCGACGTCGTCGTCGTTTCCGCAGCGGCGACAATCCGTCCCCGCATCCGCGTCTCTAACGCGCAACACTGACCGGAATCGTCGATGGCAACAATAAAGCCGAGCGCGTCTCCTAACCCGTCACCTAACGGCGCAAAGGCGATCGATCGAGCGGCGATGTTTCTTCGACTCGCGACGCTTTGCTTCCATACCGGTTTTGAAGAAGAAGAAGACGAACGCGTATCGAACGCTTTGACCACGCCTGAATCGTGCGCAGAAACGATGATGTGGCACCGCGGATCGACGATTACGTCGTTCGTGCATTCGCCGGAAATTTCGTTCATACCAAACACGCTGATTTCAGAGCGCTTCTCAATGTCGTGAAGCACAATTGCGCCGTTGATGTGAGAAGTCACAGCACGGTTTTGGTGAGACGTCAACGACGGGACTTTGATGACGTTTATAGGTGCCCGTTTGGATGAAGACACGCGGTCGATAGACCCGTACTCGCCGTTATACGCGAACAGATTACCGCCAGATGTTGAATATAACGCAATCGGTAAATGGCGCGTACTAGCGTTCAAATTCGCGGTTTGTCGCAATATTGCCAAATTTGTGATTGGCGATGATGACGTCGGGACCGCACGGATGGTATCACCATTTTTCATATCCACGATGCGCAGAAATCCATCGGAACCAGTTGAATACGCGACGTTCGAATCTGCAAAACATTCAATTGAAGTCACCACTCCGTTGTGTGTCCTCCTTGACCATTTCTTTTTCAAATGCGATCTATCATCATTCGAAGGTGGTGGCGCTTTAAAGTCTCCGAGAATATCAAACTCGATTTTCTTATCGAGAGACGTATCAATCTCTTGCGTGTCACTAAATGAACGCTCCAGGATGTTATTTGGCGACGCCGCTCTTCTCAACGGCGAATCGTTCAAATTCAACACCTCGATTGTGTTCGCGATGGCATCTTCGTCTTCATCATCTCCAACCAATAGATAATCGTCGGCTCTACGTGAGACGAGACGGATGGTGTCGATGATGCTCGCGCGGATATCAGCTGGAATTGGTGTGACGGTTTCGTCGTCTTCATCATCGCGATCTTTATCGTGGCCTTCATTCGTCGTCGACATTTTTGTTCCTAAATTCTCTAAACTCATCGATTGGCTTCTTCTATTCGTCTTCCGCTTAGCACCAATGGTACCATCGCCTTTCCATCGCTTCCACGCCATGCGCTTCCTTTTTCCGTGCTCCGTAGCAAATATCCTCTTCGGTGTTTGTCCGAACTCGTTAATCTGCGTTTCCAAACTCATCTGTTCGTCGATCGATGCCGCGTCGTCTACGTTAATCTCGCCTTCGTACGTCAAAGGGTGGAAAGAGTTCATTTTGTTTTTGTAATCATTTTGGTACACGCCAAAGATTAAGTCGATCCACTCGTGTAATTTTGCGCTCGCAGTTTCGGATTCTAATGCTTTACGGTTGACAGTTGTAAAGCGAACCGGATCATTTTTCGCCCATTGTGGCAAGACGACGTCGTCGATTTTTGAGTCCGGCGCAGACGCGCGATGGCCGAGATTGAGCTTCAGGTTGTTTCTGAGAAACTTCCGAGAGCACTCCGGAATGAAAAATTCCGGAATGAGTTCTTTCAAATCCGCCTTGTTATGTAAACAGGACGACCAGGTTTCCGATATAGATTTGAACAATCGATCGGGCTTATCGAAAGATCCGTTTTGCAATTTCAAATTATGCTTCGGCGCGCATCGGAGGAGATAGAAGAGGACGTAGCCAGGGGCAGAGTAATGAGTTCCGTACAAGAACGGTTTTTGAGACTGTTGCTGTTGCTGTTGCATGTCTTGCATGTGTTCCATTCGCTCTTGGAAGTATTTCAATCGCTCTGGATTCAACGCGCCAATCGGTTTCGATAAATCGCGGTACATTGCAGGGTCGGAGACGTCGATGTTTGTACTACCACTACCACCACCACCACTACTACTAATATTACTACTGCTACTGTTTTTGTTATCTGACTCGAAACAGTACTTATCATCACCGGTACCATACTCTTTTAGCACCCACGGGAAAACGAAATACTGTGCCAAGTCGTGAAAAGAGCGACCTGAAAGTGCGTTCAAATACATCAAGTATTCAAAATTTGACACGTCCCCGATTTTCCAAGCGTTCGTGACTTTCGAAATAGCCTCTACGTTTGTCGGGTCTAAGAAATTGGATAAAATTTTCGTTTCGTTTTCGCTCTCGATTTCATCGCTGTCACTTTTCAAAAGTGCCTCTATTGCAGCTTCTCGAGCGGATTCAGAACGGAAAGCGAATAAAACGCTCGATCCGCGCATCATCGTCGATTTAGTATTATTATTTTCGTCGTCGTTGTGATCCACTTCGTAAAACACCTCCACGGCAACTGGTCTCGAAGCATACCGTCTGCGTGCGACTGCAACGACGTCTTTCAAAGCGACCCAATTCGCTTCAGTTTTATTCAATTTCCTAGCCACAATCAAAGGTTGAAAATATAAATGCGTACTCGTCATCCTCACTCTCCCGGCTCTCCGTACCAACGGCGTAATCTTCGCCGCCGGAGCGTCGAATCGACTCATCCTCTCTACTCCAATCAAATTCTTCTCATCGAACCTCATGTTCCCTTCTCTTTGCCTGGATAAAAACGCCAGCTGCTCGTTCTTCGTCTGCCTGTTCTTCTGCTTTGAAATGTTCAATAACTTATTCGCCGGCGTTCGCAACCTCTGTTCGATGTCCTCTTCTGCGTCTCTCATCGTTATTCTCCAGATGAGCGTTTGATCTCGCACGATTTCCCTCGCTTCGTTCTCTTCGATCAGCACTGCTTTTTCTGTCGAGATGTCCACCGAATTCGGTTCGATTCTCGATATCTCGATCGATCGTCCAATCGCGTCCTCGTATTTGATTTTCACCAATTTCTCTCTTCTTCCCTCCCCTCTTTTGGGGGTCCGGTCCCCTTCTAAAAGAAATGTTGCGCTCGCGTCGTCCTGTTCTCTGCCTCCTCCCCTCTCATCCTGCGGTTCAAACCACACCGCGTGCGTGGTCAACCACGTCGTCCCTTCCGTTGCGGTTCCATACGCCCCGTCTGGGAGCGAGATGCACCTCAACGTGCAGTTTGGGATGATGGAGACGACGTCTTCGTGGTCGTCGAGGTAGACGAACGAGAAGTGATTTTTTCCAATTCGAGCATGCGGTCTCTTCATTCTTTTTTACCACGCACTCGCGCGATGACGACGAATACTGACGATTAACGGCGATGCGAAGAAGAAGAAGAAATCTCGAAAGTTCACTCGACGAAGATTGCTGAGGTCGACCATCTCTCGCGAAGAAAATTGATGCGCATATTTTTGTGGCGGGTTTAGATTTTTAACGAACGCTCTTTTGAAGAAAAATGTAATGTATAGATCGAGTACTTGATTTGTGCGGAAATGTGTGTGAAATGATGCAAAATAGAACCAACTCGACTGTTTACACCTGATAAACTTTCATACCTCGTCGCGCGGCGACGGCGGCTGGCGTTTGCATCCTCTCAAAGGCCTCAAACACAGCGCGCACGGTGTTGTGTGGATGATGACTCCCCGTGACTTTCGCCTTCAAATCTCTAATACCAGCCAACTCGCAAATGGCGTCAATGATGTCGTTGCACCGCCGTCCGCTCCCGGAAGGACTCGGCATCATCTTTACCCTCGTTTTACCGCACTTTCCACGCAACTCGTGAAAAATTGTGTGATTTTCAAACCGTTCGACAAAGGTCAAACTCCTCGCCGCTTTCTTCGTCGCTTTTTCAATTGCTGGACCAACCTCGTTGGCTTTTCCAGTCGCAAATCCGACGACACCCCGACCGTTCCCGACGACCACCATCGCGGTAAAGTTCATCAGTCCGCCCCCTTTGGTTACTTTACACGTCCTATTCACGTCGATGACTTTTTGTTGCAACGATTTCACCAGAGCTTCTCTCTCTTGATTCTCTTCGTCTTCGACGTGTTTGGAAAACACACGTCCTTTCAACGCCTGGTTCAGCAAAAACCGTTTCTGTTTCGCCGGCGCTTCGTCTATTCTCCGTTTCATCGCTTCGTACTCTCGAATCGTTTCGTCGTCCATAAAATCCCTTGCGTCCTCGGGCGTCGCGCCCCGCTCGATAAACTCTAACGTTTCACGAGGGGTCCAATCTTTCATGAGTTTTCTCCCCGAATCGATATCCTCAATCGTCCATGACGTGACGTGCTCTTTTCCGCCATCTTTTCTTGCATCTGACCTTCCTGCAAAATCTCCTCTCGCGTGCATCCACGCGTCGCCAGCGAAATCTCGAGGCGATATCACCCTTGGTGGAGGCGTCGAATTCACGCCTGAAATCGACCCACCCTCGACGCGCTTTATTCCATCATCTTCATCCGCGTCGCTCTCGTTGGAGTCTCGCGCGCTCTGCCACCCTTCTCTTGCACTTCGTCGCGCGTGTTCCCAGGTTTTTGCCGCGAATCCTTCTTCGGTGTCGTCGTTGTGTCGCGTGCAATACGCGCGCGACATCGATCGCATCGTCGGCGCATCGTCGCGGACGATTAAAGTGTTTTGAAGCGTTTGTCGCGCGGCGTTTTTTGAGCGCACGCGCACCAAATCTCCTCCTTGTAGAAACACAGGGGTTGATGTCTCCGCGGCGGCGGCTCTGAAAGAACACGACGCGAACGCGTTCGTGAGCGCGCGACGCATTGCAAAAGCGCGCGAAATAATGTGGCGCTTTTTTATTTGGAAAGGAAAACTTTTTAGGTTGTTGTCGCGGGATTTTTTCACTGTTTTAAATGCGGTAGTACATGTGTTGTTGATACACCACGGGAACTCAACGCGCGGATGCTTCTACGGAAGAAGAATACTCTTCTTCATCTCGTTCTTCATTTTCTTCTACATTTTCTTCGCCATTTATTACTTCACCATCATGTTCTTCTTCGTCTCGTGCTACGCTGTTCTTCTTTTCCGTAAAGTCCTCGACAACCGCGACGACGGCTTTGACCAGTTCCGCCGGCACGTACCTACCGTTTGCCGTTTTCTCCTTCTTTTTCTTCTTTTTCTTACCGTCCGTGAACTTTCTAGACACTTCACTTTTGACGATGATCGCTTTATCTCGAGTTAACGAGGCGGCTTTTAAAGCGTCGTCGTCGACGATGAACTGCCCACCATCTGGGGTTAGTATGTGCGTGACGTAATCGGAGACGTGGAAGTCGATGGCGTATTCGGTATGTTTTCTGTTCAAAGCGTCGACGATGGCAAGAATGTAATCGGTGGCGGTCATTCCGCTCGTCTCACGATCGATGGAACCATTAAACATAAGAATTTTTGGGCAGTTTCGTTGGGCTATGGCTTCACCGACGTCGCGGAGGATTAAGTTTGGGACGATGGAGGTGTATAAAGAACCCATGCCGTAGATGATGGCGTCGGAGGTTTCGATTTGTTTGAGCATGGTCTTGTTCACTCTCGGGAAAATTTCGCCGATTTCATTGGACGCGGAATCTGTGCCGTCGCCACTAGCGTAATAAATGCGTTTGATTCGAGAATCGAGCGTCTCAGAGGCGGTGACAGCTTTGTCGACATCCCAGACAGATAACGGGCGCAAGGTCAAATCGACCAAACGGCTTTGGATTAACTCGGAGGCGGACGAGAGGTTGCCGTCGGCGAGGGCGTCGCGGACGCGAGCGTGACCGTCGGTAGATCTCGGTATCCCGCCCCAAAACTCCTGCCCTTCGATTTCTGGAAACTCGCCAGCTTCGATGATATCGGTCCAAAATTCTTTGGAGAACATGCTCGGAACCTCTCGAGCGCTGTCTACATCGAACTGTTTCGTGAAACTCTTCTTATCCACGGACGGGTGCGAAATATCGTTTTGGCCTCGAAGAATGGTTCCGTCCGTTAACTCGGCGTTAATAGTCACTCGTTTATCACCTTCGCACTCGATGCACGGAACAACCATAGTTTCTCTCGGTAACTTGGAAACTCTAGCGTATAAAAATATCGCAGCTTCCATCGATCGGAAAAACATCCGCGAGCCGGCGAAGAAAAAGTTACCGATGGACCCGTTTACGAACGCGAATCGTTCTTGGTTCGTGTTCGTGGTGACTTCCGTGTGAAAGTGGACTAAGAACCGTCGAATGATGGTCGCATATGCGTTATCGATACCGTCCCACAACGGCGAATCGCCTTCTTGAATCTTGTACCATTCATTTTTCGCCAACTCTTCATCCGTCGGGTGCAATCGATGCGCTAACAACTCTTTCACCGCGATGGCTTCTTGCGTAGATTCGTCGGATAAACGCAAACACCGACTACGAATATCCCCAACAGCAGGACCACCGGAAACTCGAATAATTTCCGACGTCGATCCGCCGTCGTCGGATACGGGAAGCACGTGCGTGACCGAAGTTGTGTAATCTCTCAATGCGTCGCAGATGCCATTCATCGCCGTTCCCCCGGAGAACAATAGCAAAGACGACCCAGACGATCCCGTCTTCTGCTTCTTCTTCTGCTTCTTTTTCGATTCCGTCTTCTTCTTCTTCTCTCGCTTCTTTAAAATGTCTTGTTTCGTTTTCGTCGGGTTCGTCGTCGATACCACCACGTCGTCTTTCGTCCACCGCGCGTCTTCTTCCGCCGCAGCGCACGCATCCTCTTCCTCTTCCTCTTCCTCCTCATCGTTCAGATCCACGTCATTCAGATCCATCCAATCAATAATCGCTTTCGATATCATCGCGTCGCTTCTTCTTCTTCGTCGTCGTCCCCTCGATGCCGACCATTTTTCGCTCTCGTCGTTTCTCTCGGCAGAAAGACATTTTGCACTCAAAGTGCGACGCCTCAAAGTCGACAAAACGCGAGAAATGCATTTTTCTGCCTGTGGTGCCGACGTCGACGCTCGGCATCCGTTTTGAACGCCGCGCGTTGGTGTTGTTGTTGTTCGGCGAGGATGATTTTGGTGCGCGCAGCATCCAGTCGTCGTCGTCGCCCGAATCGTCGTCGTCATGTTGCGCGCGTCTCGTCGTCGTCAGGCGGATATCTCTCTTCGTCTTCGTCTTCTTCTTCTTCGGGAAAAAAGATTATTATTCTTTCTTTCCCTTTTTGTTTTGGGGAAACAAAAAGAAGAAGAGATCTCTTTGACTCTCTCTCTCTCTCTCTCTCTCAAAAATCGTCCTCCTCTCGGGGTTTCTTCAAAGGTGGTCTTCTTCTTCTCTCGCGGTCGTCGTCGTCGTCGTCGTTTACGTCGTCGTCGTCGTCCGCGAACAAAAAAAAAGACGTCTTGTTGGCCTCGTCGGGAGTCTTCGAGGGTGGTCGTCGGTGCTCTTCTGCGCGGGGCGTGTTACTAATGCAAAGCGATTTTGAGGACGTCTCGGGGACACAATGCCCCTTCTTTTTTTTTTGGCATTTTTTTTTTTGTACGAAGTGTTTGTTTGATTTTATTTCGCTCAACAGTATAATTTTACCTTGCGTTTACAGTATCGTTTTGTTCCCTTTCTTTTAAAATGAAGAGTAGAAAAGTGTAGGGTTTGGACAGAGAAACCCTAAACACTACGTACGGTCCTAAACCCTAAAGGAGAGACGCGGGGCATATTCACGTTCCTTCTTTAAATTGGTCGTCAAAACACTTTTCGCTTTTGGCTTTGAGAAGACGCGTCACGCAAAAAGACGTGTCGATAAGAAGAGAGAAATCCATCGACGACGATACTCTTTCTTCGAGGAGGCGCGGAAATAGTGTGGTCGACGACGACGACGTCTCATGTCGTCGACGCCCCACAGAGACGACCAACAGCGATCCCCGTGGGGGACGACCCGCGGTGAAGAAGGAACACCAGAATTAGAGTTTTTCGACGACGAGTACTTTGCGGCGCCGTACGCACTGAAATCATCATCGAACGCGCGTTCCTTTCGCGGGGGGGAGGCGTCGCGCCGGACTTTCGAAGTGGGGTTGTCTCGAGAAAACAACGGCATTGACAACGCGATGAGTGGTGGTGCGACGATGATGTCCTCGAGAGGAGGAGGAAATGCATCTCCCGCCACGGGGGCAGGGGCGCTCGCGGAGCGGATGTCGTTGCCCGGTGTTGGCATCGTGAGAGATGGAGGGAGTGCCACGACGACGAATCGACATCAGACAGAAGTGAACGAAGAATTGAAAGACATAGTGTTGAACGTCACGCAAAGAGTTATCGCGAATAAGAAACGCGTCTCGGTGGAAGACTTTGAATCTGGCGAAGCGACGGCGGCGTTGAGTATGGTAGTCATGATCTTGATGATTGTGTTTATGATTGTCGTATCGATCACGTTGAAACAGTTGAAAGCAAAGTGGGTCCACGCCTCTGGAGCGTCTCTGATGTTAGGGATCGTTTTAGGCATGATAACGTTCCAAGCGAGGGCAGATTTGAGCAAGCAAGTCGCGGTGCAGGAAAAATCGAGAATCATTCAGTTTGTCGATTGGATGTTTTTCGACGTCAAGTTTTTCTTTTTAGTTTTGTTACCGCCGGTAGTGTTTGAGGCCGGGTACACGTTGCATCCGGGGACGTATTTTGGAAACTCGGATGCCATCGCGACATTTGCGTTTTTGGGATCCTTCATGAATACCTTCATCGTCGGCGGTTTGATGTATTTGAGCGGAAGCTTTGGTCTGTCCTACAAGTGGGATCCAATTTCGTCTTTGTTATTCGGGAGTTTAATTACGAGTACAGATCCAGTGACCGTTCTATCCGTCTTTCACGACATTGGGAACGTAGACGCGGATTTAAACGCGATGATTTTAGGCGAATCGGTGTTGAACGACGCCGTCTGTATCGTTTTGTATGAAATGTTTTCCAAGCAAGTCACGTTGAGTCGAGAGAAATCCGATTACGCGCAAGAGATGGAGTTGAGCGATTTAATTTCAGAGTCCGTTAAAGGGTTCGTCTTAACTTTCGGAACGAGTATGACCATAGGCATTGTCGTCGGCATGGGGTCCGCGCTGCTGATTAAATACGTCTCCGTCACGAGCGAACACGAAGATGGGTGGGTGTTTGATACCGCGTTGGTGTTCTTGTTTCCATATCTAGCGTATTCGATTAGCGAATCGATGGAAATGAGTGGTATCGTATCTGTTCTGTTTTGCGGGATTGTGATGGGGAGATATACCAGGCAGAATTTGGAACGCGCACCGAGGATGGTGTCCATGTGCTTGTTCAAAGTCTTCGCCTACGTCGCGGAGACGTTTGTGTTCATTTACATGGGCGCGAGTATGTATCGCGCGTCGTTCTCGTACATCACCACCGGTATCGTCGCGTTACTTGTCGTCATCGTCAGTCGAGTCATGTGCGTCTATCCGTTGTCGTACGTGTTGAACAGAACGACGAGAAAATCAAAGGCCTCGGGGTACATCGAAGGCAACACGCAGCACATGTTGGTGTTTTGCGGATTGAGAGGGGCGGTCGCGTACGCGTTGAGCGTGAAAGCAGCGGCAGAGTTTGGTGCGGTCGGTGGAGCCATGCTCACGGCGACGACGTTCTTGGTGTTGGTGACGGTCATTTTGCAAGGCGCGTTTATGCAACCTGTGATGGAGTGTCTCGGATTTGGTTCGGCCGATGGCGAGAAGGACGAGAATGGAAGTCCGAATAGAAATAATAATAATATTATTTACAAGGAAATAGGAGGTGGCGGCGACGACGAGGACGAGGACGACGACGACGACGACATTTCGAACGTAGAATCGTTGCATCCATCGAGCGGGAAGAACAACAAAGCGGTCGAACCAATGCGCCACCGATCTTCTTCCTACCACGCGCTGGAAAAGTTTGACGCCAAGTACATTCAGCCTTGGTTAATGTCTGAACCTCCACCGTCGCCAAATCGAATGTTGAATGGCGGTAAAAGTAGTTCACACCCGAACACGCCGTCCAGACTACGCAAAGGAGGAAAGTCATCGATCGCGACTGCTCAAAGAAACCTCTCCGCGAGCGACTTTTCCGGGAGAACGAAGAACGACTACAACGCGGAGTCTGGCGAACGGAAACCTTTATTAGGTGAACAAACCAGCAAAAAGAGTTTCTCTTCGAGCCGAACACGCGGTAGCACCCGGGGCCCTCTGGTATTCGACGCGTTCGGGCAACACGACCGAGAGGCATCTTTGGCGTCTTCGGTCATCGAAGATTCGTTGCGACTGCCGGAATACGAACGAGAGAAGGAGGGTGGATAAGAGAGAGAATACGAATAGAAAAAGAACCGTCGCCATGAACCCGGCGGACGCGATGGGGACGGTTCGCGCACGTTCGCGCGTGTTGTTGTAACGAATTACACTTTAGTACGATAGAATAGAGTAAGATGTATAGCGTACGAGTACGCGCGCCGCCGCCGCGGTGTTTTTTGTTGTTGGTCTCTCGTTATTATGCACGAGACGAAAACATTTGACAAAACTCTCGCGCTTTGTTTTTACTCTTTAGTTAAATTGCATCGCGCTTTTGCGGAGGTCTCGCGCACGCCGGTACGCAGACGCACGCGGAAGAACGCGAAGGAGGAGGAGGAGGACAGCGACGACGACCTCTTTTTGGTGTTCCACGCGGCGTTCTGCGCGTGTCCGCCGCGTTGTGCATCTCATCGGAAAGACGCCCCTTTTGTCGTCAACAATAATCCGAATCCAAAAAGATACGTCGTCATATGTCTTCTGCTCGAAAGGCGAACGCGACGAAGAGAAAAGCGCCGGCGCCGGCGACGAAAGGAGGAAGAGGAGGAGGGTCCAACAAGAACAGATCGGCTTTTGCGCCGGCGTTTGCGACGAAAGGAGACGGAGGCGGAGGAGGGTCCACCCACAAGAAAAGGAAGAAGACTTCAAAAGAGGAGGACTTGAAGCCACCAAACTCGAGCAAATTCGGGTCGTTCCGAGCGTCTGTGGCGAACTTCCCGAAGTTCGATCCGAAAGCGGGATCGTCCACTTTTGGCATCTGCGACGTGTCGCACAAAGATCACAAACGATGGACGCTGGATTTGCGCTCGGATTGGCGATTTTTTCACGTGGTCTCGTTCGTGGTGAATTTTAGCGCGTCGCTGCGGTTACCGGTATTCCGCGCGGACGAGTTAGAGAGAGGGCTGCTCTTCCCCGAGGAATGCTCGAAGTTGATCGAGTTGATGTGTCGATTGATGGCAGAAAACGAGAAAGAAGGTGAAAAGGAAATCGTGAAAGAAACGTTAACGATCGGCGATTGGGAAGGGCAACTGATTTGGTTGTGCGGAGAACTCGCCGATGAGAACCCGGATGAGTTTCCACACGGCAATCCGTTGGATGAAAGGAGCGCGTTGGTCGACGCGAACGAGGCGAAACTGAATAAATTGAAGACGTTTTTTTCGGTCGATCCGATGACTCGATTAGATATTCTTTGTGCGTTGTGCGAAGATAAAGCGGTACAAAGCGAAATTGTGAAAGCTAACATGGAGGACCGCGCGGAACGAGCGAGGAAAGTCGAGAGAGTCTTGGAATTGGAAAACGAAAAGAAAAGAACGGAAATGAAAAAGAAAACGAAAAAGAACGGAAAGAACATAAAACACTTGAACGGAGTGGAAAACAACTTGGAACAACAACACAATTATACCGACGACGCGACGGCGGAAGTACTCAGAGACAGAGACGTTCACGGACACTCCGTCGGCATCGACAGCGAAGGTCGATATTATTTTTCTTTGGGCGATGCTTCTCCGAGAATATGGAGGTGGGATAAACTGAAAGAAGCGGATACGAAAGAGGTTTTTAGTTACGACGGCGTTGAGCCAGCGTGGCAAACAATCTGCTGTACGTTAGAAGAAACGGAAGCCTTAGCTTCAGTATTAGAGAGATCCTCTGGGACAAAAGATCGCGAATTAGCGCGTTATTTGAAAAACGCGTTCATCCCGTTACACGCGAAACAGCGCGCAGCAGAACTGGAAGCGAAAAAACGGAAAGAAGCGAAAAGAAAAGAACAAGAAGCGAGGGACAAGCGCGAGGCGGAATATCACGCGCAGGAAAATAGAAAGCGGTCTGGAAGAATCGCCGTCAAAATGATTGAACAAGAGCATGCTCGGTTAGAAAAGATTAAACAGGAAAAGTGGGAGTCAGACAAAGTCGAACGACGGCGTGCTGCGTTGATTACCATGAACGAGGAGGCTCGAAATTGGATGTTTTTGCCGTTGCGTTTGAGAGAGAAAACGAAGAAGCCGGCGGGTTTACCCGTGGATGCGTTCGTCGCGCAAAAAGGCAAAGAGAAACCGAAAGCGGTTTTCAACAGACCAGACGCGATGTTTGTGAGTTTAAAAGATTTGAACAAAACGAAGATTACGAAGAAGAAACGCATGTTCGGTGCGGCGTGCGTGAATAAATTCTTTTCAATCTTATGGTCCGATGACGGAGGTTGGTACGACGGATGCGTTGTGTCTTACGACGAAGTGACGCGGGAACACTTCGTCGCTTACCAAGACGGTTCGACGGAAAATGTGAACTTGGATAAACAAAGGATCAAGTATAAGTACGACGTGGTTGTGACGAAACACGTCGACGAAGCAACAAACATCGCGAGTTATTGTTGGCAAAAACCGAAGAAATCGGCGGCAGAGAAAGAGCTTTCCCTGGATGATTTGCTTATCACTCAACACGAGCAGCAGACCAACAATAACAATGGAGAAGATGCGAACGAAAGTGGCGTCCCTGCTGTAATGTTGGAATATGTGACCGGTCACCACCCTGGAACGGTCCTCGCGCTCGACGCGAACGTTTTCGACGCGAGCAATTTCCATCGCCACAAACCAACGTTTGACGGAGAAGACGCGCAGTTGGAGCAGCAACGCGCTTTTTGCGAAGAGGGAATCAAAAATGAAGAACACGAACAACACCAAGAAGAAGAAGAAGAAAAAGAAGACGAAGAAGACGAAGAAAAAGACGAAACGTTCGTCGTCGGGTATACCCCGCCGCAAAAATAGTCCCACAGATGTCAATTCGAACGACGCAAACGACGCAGACGATAATACCAATCGACAGATCTCTTTCGTGCGACGCGCTCTCGTCGTCGCGCGGGGCCCGCGTTTGCCTTCATTTTATTGACTTTGTCGTCGTGCGCATATCTTTTGCCTTTTTTTTACTACAGGCAAATACTACATACGTAGTATTTGAAAACTCCCCCTCTTTTTGGATAGACCTTTTTATTGTGTAAAAAAGCTTCACACGAAGCGCTTTTGTTGCTTTTCTTCTTTTCACAGCGAAAAGCGCCCCCCCCCCCTCTGGCGACGAGAGTCTTGTTGGTCTTCTTGGTCTTCTTCTTCTTGGTGTTGTTGTTGTTGTTGTTCTTTGTACGAGCGCGCGCCCCCGTTCTCCGTTTTCATGAGCGATTTAGATTGGGACGACGACGAGTTCGAGCCGACGGCGGTCGGGGGGACCGGTGTCAAAACGGAATGGGACGACGAGGAGGAAGAGGAAGCGCCCCCGGCGGTGGTCATCGCGCCGCCGAAAAAGAAGGCCCCGGCGAAGAATAAAGAGGCGCCATCGTCGTACGTGGACGAGACGTTGGCAGACCCGATCGCGGAGAAGTTGCGACAGCAAAAGTTAGTCGAAGAAGCCGATCTGAAAGCGGCGATCGAGTTGTTCGGAAGCGAGGAGGATTTCAAGGACTTCAAATTGGACGAGTTTCAACCGAAAAACGCGAAAGATTTTGAAAAGTTGGCCACGGCATCGGTGAAGAAGCATTTTTACGAACACAGGAACAGTCCTCACTATAAAGTGGCATTGAAGACGTTCATGAAAGTGGCGCTGAGTGAATTCTCCGGTCCGGACGTGAAGGAGATCGAGTCGCACGTCGCCGCGATTCGGAACGAAAAGATAAAGAAAGAGAAAGAAATGCAACAAAAGAGTAAGAAGGCGACGGGTGGGAGTAATAAGAAGAAGTTCATCAACACCGGGAGCACGAAAGGAGACGCCGGGTTGGACGATTACAAGTACGATTATGAAGACGTGGACGATCAGTACGATTTCATGTAGATAGTTCTTTTAGCGCGCCGTAAATTTTCGTTTTAATTTTTAGTTCCCTCACTTTATTGTACAAATCAAATCGCATGCGGCTGATGCTACGTTTATCCTAATGCTACGTCTATCCTATGGTACGTACGTGGTAGTACACAATCTCTTTCTCTCTCTATTTTCCCTCAACGGCTCGCGCCCATTTTTGTCGAAACACCGCAAACTCTTCCGGAGGAGCATTGACATCCCTCCCACTTCGTTCCATGGCGCGGTCGATTAACAAAACGCCACCTCTCGCACAACGCTCTGCGCCATCCTCATCGCCATCTTCCACGCGCTTTTCGATCGTTTTCGTGATGGCAGCAGACGCTAATCGAATGCCAGAGAACGCATCGTCCCCTAAAGCGATAATCGCGTCGCAGATTTTCTTTCGAGTTTTTGCGGCGAGTTTTCGCGCGTGCATTTGTTCAGCAGGCGTATCGGCGAACGATGGACCAGCTAGGAACGTGACTAACAATGATACAGTCAAAGAGAGTTCGCAATTGTTCTTGAATCGAAACGAAGCGAGATCGACCACGCGACCGACGAGCGTTTGACCGTTTTCTTCCTCATCGTTTTCTTCTCCATCTGCGCCTTCGAACGACTCGTGTAAAGCAGCGGCTGCGAGCGCTTTAATAGTAATCACCGATATCGACGGAAGTGCACTAAGCAACGCCAACGCTTCTAATTGAACATCTCGCGGGAGTTTCGTGAAGGGTCCCGGTACAGGCTTTTGGTCTTGGACGCAAATAGCGAAGAAAGGAGCAATCTCAGATTCTATCTTTTGCAACGCGTGGAATAACGCGGCGTTACCGTCGTTTTCAGGTTCAATCGATACAGTATTTGCTAATCGTCTCGCAGCGTTGAGCAATTGAAACGACGTTTTCGGCTCTTTGTGTTTCATCGTCCAAAGCGCTCTCGACGTGAAAGAAATCCACTCGACCGACGGGTCGACAACGCCGTTTACTCTTTGCTCTTTGTTCGAGGTTCTTTGGTCAATCATTTCAGAAAAGGTTTCCACGCACGCTTTGCGTTTCAACGCCCCAATCTCTTTCACGTTTATCCCGCTGTTCTTTTTGTTCGCATTGCTCGAAGAGGTTGTGCTCCCGCAAGCCGTTTGATTCCATACTTGCGCGACGCCAAGTCGAAGATGTTCGAACGATACATCCACTTTGGCTTCGTGTTGTACTAACAACGCGTCTTTCGCAACGCGCAATAAGTCTGCGTACCACTCGTCCGGCGTTTCCACTTTGTCGCCAACTTCGCCGGCATCCAAGACTATCCCAGGCGGCGTAATAGCCGACGCCAACCACATCCTCGACGAGTACCCGATACCTGGGTATGTTTCCGAAACTATTCGACGCTTTGTGATTGAAAGTAGTGCTTTACACGCCTCGACATTATGTCTCGCTAAACTCGTTCGGATTTCATCGTTGTTGTTCGTAGTATTTTTAGCATCTCCGTTGTTCTTGTTTTGTACTTGTCGTTTGTGCGACGCGTTGGCACTCCCGCCAACAGGCGCCGACGCTGGAAACGCGCGCGATATCAAAAGAGCCTTTTCAACCTCTTCCGCGAAATCAATTTCAAACGCGTCGTTTGTCTTCGCATCTTGTAAACATGCGCCGTTCGTTAACAATTGAATGCATTTCATCGCGCAAATCATACACTCGACACGCAAAACGTCCACGCCGCGTTCATCCCTCAGAGTCTCCGCGCAATCTCGCCAAACTTTCAAAGAATTTGCCCTTAGTTTACGAAACGCGATTCTAGTTTCTGTAGACTCACTTTCTGAGTTGGCATTGAACGTGGTCGATTCGTTCATGTTCGTATACAACCGATTCGAAGAGACAGATGCTCGCGGGTATCGGCGTTCGTTGTTTTCGTCATCGTTTCGAAATTTTACTCGAATGGCAGCGGTGGATGTGCTCTTCGTCTTGCTTGCAGCTTCACTTTCTCTTTCTAAAGCCATTAAAAACGCCGTGCAACACTGCAACGACGTAATCTTTCCTTCTACGTCCCTTTTTGTATCGATGTTCCCACCCGCGGATCCTTTCTTTGCCCTTTCCTCTCCGGAGTCCAACAACGCGGCGTTAAACCGACTCAAAGTCTCCCTCGGCGCGCGTCTCGTGACCACAATTCTCGGAGCGAAATCGATTACCGCTTTCAACGCCTTTGGTGCGTCTTCTCTCACCCTCGCGTCCACGTGTGTCAATGCTGCGCCGCACCTCAAAATAATCGAATCCACGAACGGCGATGCGCCGTTTTCGTCCTGAAACGCCGGCAACAACCCATCTCTTAAACACTCGATAGCGCTTTTCCTCACGTCCTCGTCTGAATCCACAAATCTCGAGCACACCGCTTCGCACACCGCGTTCGCATCCACGTTACTACCGTTCTTTCGGCTCGATAACGCTTCCTGTCGATGCTCCGAAAGCAACTCCAACATCCCATCCAACGCTTCTTTCCTCGTCTTCCCTCCGTGATGTGTCGTCCGATTCACGAGCTCTTGCATCGCCACGCCTCTGTGCGTTCGCAAAACCCCATCGTTCGATAAATTCGTCGCCACAGATTGTTCCAACACGTTCACTTTCTTCGACGTGACCTTCGCCTCCGTCGCCGCGCCGCTCGCCGACTTTTTGATTTTCTTCCCAACTTTTCGTTTCGTTTTCACGAAATCGACGCCTCCCGTCGTGCCTTTCCTGAACGACGTCGTCAGACCGGTCGATTGTCGCTTCTCTTTTCTCCTCTCGTTTTGGTTGCTGTTCTTCGATTTATTATTCGCGGCTTTCGCCGCCGCTTTTTTCGGGTTGTATCGAGGCATCTCTCTTCAACCTCTTCTTTTCGGCGGCGGTTTCTCACCGCATCCAATTCTCTCTCTTTCCCTTTCCCTTTTGTAGCGATAAAACGTCAGAGAGATGTCAAACAACAACAACAACAACAACAACAACAAC
>MDSZ01146936.1_pt1 | contig 17806 bp, 24 predicted proteins | sample 811201 | NCBI WGS metagenome assembly MDSZ01 (sample SAMN05326647, study PRJNA326480) | marine metagenome | isolation source: seawater | place: Indian Ocean: North | collected 2010
GAGGCGCTGGCGCGCATTGCCGACAGCAGCGGGACGATGTGCCTGACCGATGCTGCCAAGCACCTCGGCGTGCAGCGTAAGTGGCTGCTGGCCTGGATGCGCGATAACCGCTGGATCTACCGGCGTGAGGGATCGGCCCGCTGGCTGGCGTATGCGCCGCGGCTGTCTGCTGGGCTGCTGGAGCACAAGGTGACGGTGATCGGCCTGGACGATGAGCAGCAGGACCGGTTGGCGTCACAGGTGCGCGTCACGCCGAAGGGGCTTACCAAGCTGGCGCAGAAGCTGGGCGGTGCCGCCCGATGAGCACGATGATCATGAGCCAGTGCTGGCCTATCCAAGGCATCAGCGCGACCCAGAAGGCGGTGCTGATCAGCTTGGCGGACAACGCGAACGATGAGGGCGTTTGCTGGCCGTCTATTGCGAGCATTTCAGAGCGTACTTGCCTGTCTGAGCGCGCCGTTCGGTCTTCGCTGCGCAAGCTGGAGGATTTGGGGCTGCTGGTGAGCCATCAACGGTCTGGCAGGTCGACCTGGTACACGGTTGCTCCTGACGGCTTTAACCCCGGCACATCGTGCCCCCCTGAACCAGATGCACCCCGGCACGACGTGCCCCCCACCCCGGCACCAGATGCCGGACACCCCGGCACGACGTGCCCCCAGAACCGTAAGGGAACCGTAAAGGAACCACCATTCTCTGCGCAGCCCGGCAAAACGCCCGGTTCGGTGAAGCTGGGTTTCGGGCTGACCGATCTGCTGGCTGACAACCCTCACGGTGCCTCGGAGCAGGTGCTGGCTGACTGGCTGACCTGCAGGAAGCGGATGCGGGCTGCGGTGACCAGCACGGTTTGGGATCGGGTGAACACCGAGCTGGGGCTCTGTGTGGAGGCCGGGATCAGTGCTGACGATGCGTTGGCCGAGGCACAGGAGGCGGGCTGGCGCGGATTCAAGTGCGAGTGGGTGCTGAATCGGATGGAGCGGGCCAGCGCCGATAGCAACGCCCCGCCGAGCCGTGCTCGAGCATCACCCGGAAAGCAGGAGCTGGATCACGAGGATACGAGCTGGGTTACTGATGGCGAGGAGGTTTGACGTGGACAAGATCGACGATTTGACCGAGAAGGCGGCAGGGGTGCTGATGGCGGGTGCTGGGCAGGTTCCTGCTGCACCTGCGGCGCTGGGTGACGAGGCGGTGCGGGTGGTGAACCTGTTGTTCGAGCGGCTGTGCGCGATCAAGCCGGCCTACCGGCAGGCGTGGCCTGATGACAAGGCGCTGGGCAAGGCCAAGCGGGAGTGGGTGCGGGCGTTCATGGCGGCGGGCATCACCACGGTTGAGCAGCTGCGGTTTGGGCTGGAGGCCTGCAGGGCAGACCCGAGCGACTTTGTGCCGGGCCCTGGCAAGTTCATCGAGTGGTGCACGCCTGCGCCAGAGCGCATGGGGCTGCCGAGCCTGGATAAGGCCTACCAGCAGGCACTGCGCAACTCGCACCCGGCCTCGATTGGTTGCGAGCACTGGGATCACGCCGCGGTGTACCACGCAACGCTGGCCTGCACGCGCACGGCGCTGCTGAGCCTGCCGGCCGACCGGTCGCGCGCGAAGTTCGAGCGGGCCTATCGCGATATCCAGAACCGGTTGCTGCGGGGTGAGGTGCTGGCGCCTGCGCCGCCGAACGAGCAGAAGGCTATCCCGCGCATCGCTGACCCTGCCGTGGGGCGAGCGGCGCTGGCCGGCCTGCGGGCTGCGATGGGAGGTGCCAGAGCATGAGCCTCGAATGCCGCACCCAGCTCGATCTGCGCCGCCTGGTCGATGAATACCTGCAGCGTGGCTGGGAGATTGCCAGTCGTAACCCTCTGACCCTTGAACGTGGCCGGATGCGCAGGCAGCTGCGCCACGGCTGCATTGTGGAGGCCTGAATGGACGAGGACCTGACTCCGCTGCGGGCCGCGCTGATTGCGATCAGCATCCCTGCTGCGGTTGGGCTGATTGCCTGGGTGGTGTTCGCATGAGCCCAGAGCATCGCGCTGCCATCCGCCAGGGCGTGAATTTGGCGACTTTGCCGGACGAGGTGCGCAACGAGATTGCTGGCGAGCGAATCATGGCCATGGCCCGCGCGACCGAAGTGAAGCGCAAGGCGGCTGAGCTGTTCGAGATTCGCAATCAGCGGATGAAGGTCGAGCGCGAGTTACACGGCCTGGGTGATCTGGCGCCTGCCGTGCGGGCAGAGCTGAACAAGCTGATCGAGAGGCGCAAACGGTGAAGGCAGTTGGTGAGGTGGTGACGTGGTGGCTGTCGCGCATCGAGGGCGACAAGGCGCGATCGGAGAAGTATCGGCGCAGCATGGGCAGCCTGATGCGTAAACACGTGCTCCCGCGCGTTGGCAAGGTGCCGCTGCGCAAGGTTGACCGGGTGCTGCTGGACGACAAGCTGGTGTTCCCGATGCACCAGGAGCTGGCACCGCGCTCGGTGCAGAAGGCGCTGCAGGCGATGGGTCAGGCATTCCGGATGGCTGAGGGGCAGGGGCGCATCGATACCAACCCGCTGGCTGGCGTGACGTTCCGCGATTTCTACAAGGGCAAGCTGAGGCCAAAGCCGGCGGCGCTGTCGCGCGTTGACCTGCAGGAGCTGGTGCCGCACCTGGTGGCGGTGTTCAGGGCCAACCCGGCAAAGGGGATGCTGCCGCTGATGATGCTGGCGCACGGTACCCGGATTGCCGAGACGCTGCAGGCCAGGTGGGCTCATATCTCGCTGGATGAGCGGGTCTGGGTGATTCCAGAGGCGAACACGAAGAGCAGACGCGAGCACGTGTTGCCACTGACGCCGCAGGTGCTGGCGCTGCTGCAGCGGTACCGGGAGGCGCTGCCAGACCCACGCCTCAAGGCGGCATGGCTGTTCCCGGTACGCGGTGGCGAGCGGATGGCGGACACCAGCGCCCACGCCCTGATGCGCCAAGTGAGCGGCCGGAAGTGGACCAGCCACGACCTGCGCAAGCTCATGCGCTCCAGCCTGGCCGACATTGGCGTTGACCACATGGTGGGTGAGCTGCTGATCAATCACACCCTTGGCGTGACCGCTGAAACCTACCTGACCCGCGATGCCATGGAGCGTCGGCGGGAGGCGCTGGAGCGGTGGCATAACCGGCTGGATGAGCTGGGGTTTGCCGAAGCGCACGGTGCAAAAGTGGCTGTTCCTGCATTTCTGCCAAATGGCGCAAACCCAGAGCAGGCGGGCGATTGCGCCGATTCCTGCGTTTCTACACGGAGAGGATGAAGATATGCAAAAAGGACCGTTCGCGAGCGGTGGATTCATCCATGGCGGAAGCCTGGAATCTGTCTTTGATCAGATCCTGAAGCACGGCGTTGAGCGCCCCCAAGACCAGCCGGATCGATTCAAAGAGGCTTTTCTGAATCAGCCGGATCGGCCCGGAGAGATTTGGCTGAACCATGCGCTGACGTTGCCCTGGCCGCCGAGGGACCTGAGCCCGAACTCTCGTGCGAACTGGCGCAAGAAGGCCAAGGCCGCCAAGTCGTACCGCACAACCTGCCACATCATGACCAAGCAGGCCCGCATTGTTGCCCCGGAGGGGAGAGTGCTGCTGGTCATGACGTTCTGCCCGCCAGATCGCCGCCGCCGTGATGATGACAACTGCATCGCCAGCATGAAGAGCGGTCGCGATGGCATCGCTGATGCGCTCGGTATCGATGACAGCAGGTTTATGGTCCACGCGCGTATGGGCGAGCCGCGCAAGGGTGGTGCTGTGCTGGTGTGGATTGGTGGGGAGGTGTCGGCTTGAGCGTCGAGGTGGAGTGGGAGCGGGTAGAGCCGGGGCTCGATCTTTGGGAGACCAGCGACGGCTACCGTCGCACGGTTGAGGTAATGCGGGGCGAGCGGGTGTTTGTGGTGAGTGGCCCTGGCGCCGCGATGCTGTTCATCGGCCCAGACCCTGATCAGCTGGATGAGTGCGTGAAGATTCACCGTAAGCAAGAGCAGCGGCTCGCAAGCCTGCAGGATTACAACATCAATAAGGTGCAAGCGTGACAGGGCGACGTGACAAATTGGAGCCGGAAGTGTGCAAGGCATGCAACGGCAAAGGCACAACGATGGGTATTTTCCATCAGTTGGACTGCATTTCTTGCGATGGCATCGGCTGGCTGCCGGTGGCGGGACAGGATCTGGCCCAGCAGCTCGGGCGGCAGCTGACCCGGCAGATTGCTCGGGCCAACATCCTGCAGGCGCTGGTGCAGTCCCGCGGCGGGCCCCAGGGTGCAGAGCGTGATTATCAGCCCAGCCGGCGCGATGGCGTGCTCGGTCACTACACCGGCGATTGAGATAGGTAAGTAAAGGGGAATGGCATGCGAATGATTGGTGCGAGACAGGCATGGCATGACGCCATGCACGAAAACCGTGATTCTGTGATGGCTGTAGCTGCTGAGGTGGCGAAGCTGCAGAAGCGCGAGCAGGCCAAGGACGGAAAGGTCATCATCATGCTGCAGAACGAAATGGGCGTGGAGGTCGCGAAGTCGTACCCGGCGACCGGCAAGGGTGATGCGGTCTCGCGAAGCACCCGCACCGGACGCAGGCTGTCCGATGCGCGCTGCGCACACATGCTAGCCGCCGGCTTGGTTCAGCATGCTATCAGCAGCCTGCCAAAACCTTTGCAGAACCTTGGCCACTTCTTCTACTCGCCACTGGCAACAGGGCATGATCTGGCGGTGGCGCACTCCCTGGTGCTTTCATCTGCCGATTACGGAATACCTCAAGGCAGGGCTGACAAAGGCTACTGGCTTGTGATGGCTGCCCTGCAGTCGCACAAGTGCGCCATGACGCGCGGCTCTACCTTTGGCCCATCTGAAGTTTGCTTTTTCGTAGAGGAGCGTTTGGGCTGCAAGATGAACCGGGACAATTGGTCGAGGGACTGGGCTCAGATTTGGGACAAGGTCTGCCGCCAGATTGATCAACTAGACGCAAAGGCCCTGGCACCTGTTTCGGCTGTGGTGGAGCGTTTCAAAGAGGAATCAATAGCCTGTTGACGAATGAAGGGAGTTTTGCCATAGTTTCGTCATCGTCAAAGAACTGACCCAGAACATAGAGCCCGGCCAATGCGCCGGGTTTTTTTATGCCCGCAATTCACCACCACGGACGGCCACAAGGGCCCAGCCCGGGACACTACCAACATGAGGAATCAATCCATGAGCGAGCCGGCATCCACGGCGCTGGCTGGCTTCGGTCTGACCAAGGTCGCCGCCTTCCTTTTCGGCGCTACCTTCGCGGCCATCGTTGTCATGGCCATGACCCAACCCAAGAGTCGCCGGGAGTGGGTTGTCGCGCTGATCTGCACCGTAATCGCCTCGGTATGCGGGGGCGCTGGCGTTGTGCAGTGGCTGGGCCTGCATGTGTGGGCTGAGCACTGGAATGGATCGGTCGCCCTGGCTGGCTTGTACTTCGTGTGCGGCCTTCCGGCATGGGTGTTCGTGCGCGCCTGGTTTGCCTATGCCGACAAGCGCCAAGGCACCACGCTGGTGGACATGATCAAAGAGATTCGTGAGGCGCTGGGGCGCTGACCCAATGATCAAGGTCGAGTTCACTGGCCTGCGTGAGCGGCTGCTGACACTCGATCGCTTGGAGCGAGAGCAACTGCCGTTCGCTGCAGCTCTGGCGCTAACGCGCACAGCACAGACAGTGGCCGGTGCGATACGCGATGAGATCGCGGTGTCGTTCGATAGGCCGACGCGGGCCACCCTGAACAGCCCATTCATTGAGCCAGCCACCAAGGACAAGATGACCGCAAAGGTCTGGATCAATGACGGCCGGGTCAGTGAGTACCGCCAGCAGCAAGCCAGATTGACTGGCACAGCGGAGAGTAAGTGGGGAAGCGACAGGTCAGCCATTCGCTGGCTTGAGCCGCAGATCTATGGTGGCGGACGCAACCACAAAGGCATCGAGCGTGTACTGCAGCGGCGCGGCGTGATTGGCCCGGGCCAGTTCGTCATGCCTGGTGAGGCAGCGCCGCTGGATCAATACGGCAACATCAAGCGCGGGCAGCTGACCAAGATCCTCTCCGGCGCCAAGCTCTGGAGCGAGGAAGGCTACAACGCTAACCGCACCGACAGCGACCGCAGTAGGGCCAAGCGTGGTGAGCGCTACTTCGTAATCAGGCGAGGGCGTGAAGCTATCGGTGTCGCTGAGCGCAAGCGCTACGGGAAGGGCAGCCGTAACAGTATTGCGATGGTGCTGGTATTCGGCAGGTCTCCCAGCTACACCAAACGCCTCGACTTCTTCGGGGTGGCAAGCAAGGTGGCGAACGACACCCTGCCAATCGAGTTCGAGAAGGCTCTGGCTCAGGCCATCGCCACTCGACGGAGGTGATGCACCACGATGGTGCGTTTTGGGTCCTCCCGGGAGGGGGTGCCATTGAGGGTAATTCGGGCCCCGCGCTCAAACTATGTATGAGCTTTTTTCGGAGGTTGGTTGTTGTTTAGTCATGGCCAAAAACGAAACAACCAAGCAGCCGGGCTGGTTAAACAAATCAGACATGGCGAAGAGCCTCGGCATTTCTTCGCAAGCCTTTGATAAATGGGGCGTTGAGCCGATAGCGAAGATCGGTCGCGAGTCGTTTTTCAGGGTGCAGGATGTAGTGCAAAACCGCATCGATAACGCGCTCAAGAAACACCAACCTGATGACTCTGGCGCAGAAGGTGTCGACCCGTTCGCTGAAGCAAAGCTGACACAAGAGCGTTTGAGGCTTACCAAGGCCCAGGCCGACGCCCAGGAGAAGAAGAACCAGATCGCCGACAAGCAGCTGGTACCGGTCGCGTTTGCCACGTTCGCGCTGGCCCAGATCTCCGCAAAGATCGGCTCTAGGCTGGAGACGGTGTGCAAGACAGTAAGCCGCCGTCATCCAGAGGTTGATGCCCGGGTGCTTGAGTCCTTCGAGCGCGAGATCGCGCTGGCCCGAAACACCGCGACGGACTTTGGCGATCAGATACCGGAAATCCTCGATGACTACCTCTCAACCCTGGACACGTGATCTTGGAGTTGCGGTCAGGCTAGGGTTGCAGGGGCTGTACAAAGAGCCGCCAATGACGGCGGTGGAGTGGGCTGACAAGCATTTCTACATGTCGGCCGAGTCCTCGTACAACGAGGGCAGCTGGAAGACGGCGCCGTTTCAGGTGGCGATCCTGAATGCGATGGGCAACGACCTGATCCGGGTCGTGAACTTCGTTAAGTCGGCGCGGATTGGCTACACCAAGCTGCTGATGGCAAACATCGGCTACAAGGTGCAGCACAAGCGCCGCAACGTGATGATGTGGTCGCCGACCGACCCGGACGCCGAAGACATCAGCAAGAGCCACGTCAACGGACTGATTCGTGACGTGCCGGTGCTGCTCGCGCTGGCTCCGTGGTTTGGTCGCAAGCACAGCGACAACACACTGGACAACAAGGTTTTTGCCAACCGTCGCAACCTCTGGATCAGGGGTGGCAAGGCGGCTCGCAACTACCGCGAGAAGTCAGCAGACGAAGTCATCTACGACGAGCTGTCCAAGTTTGACGCGGATGTTGAGGGCGAGGGTGACCCGGTAACGCTCGGCGATAAGCGCCTGGATGGCGCGGTCTACCCCAAGTCAATCAGGGGGTCAACACCGGGCCGTGAAGGCCAGTGCCAGATCACCAAGGCTGCATCCGAGTCACCCTACCGGCTGCGCTTTCAGGTTGCTTGTCCGCACTGCCATCAAGAGCAGGTGCTCAAGTTCGGCGGTAAGGACTGCGCATACGGCCTCAAGTGGGAGAAGAACGAACTCGGCGAGGCGGTAAAGGCCTGGTACTGCTGCGAGCACTGCAGCTCGATCTTCTTTCACCAGGACATGGTTGCCGCATCCGAGCAGGGCCGCTGGGTCTGCGAAGTAACCGGGATATGGACCCGCGACGCCTACGACTGGTTTGACGCTGATGGCGAGCCCATCACCACGCCTCGGTCTGTGTCGTTCTACTGCTGGGCCATTTACAGCACCTGGGCTACGTGGCTGTCGCTGGTCGACACCTGGCTGAAGGTTAAGGGCGACCGCGAGAAGCTGATCACCTTCATCAACACCACGCGCGGCGAGGTCTGGGAAGAGGACCAAGGCGAGCGGCTGGAGTGGGAGACGCTGTACGGCCGCCGCGAAGTGTTCCCGTGCTACGAACGCGTACCAGAACAGGCCCTTGGCTTGTTCTGCGGTATTGATACGCAGGATGACCGTTACGAGGGCCGGGTTTGGGCCTTCGGCGCAGGCGAAGAGGCCTGGCTTATCCGCCGGTTCATCCTGACTGGTGACCCTGCCAGCGTAGAGCTGCGCCGCAAGGTATCGCTCGAAATCAAGCGGGAGTTCAAGCGGCCGGACGGCACGCCCATGCGTATTGAGCGCATCTGCTGGGACGCAGGCGGCCACTACGCCGACGAGGTGGCCGAGGAAAGTATCAAGCACGGCGTGCGCTGGGTTGTCCCGATATTCGGGGCAAGCACCTACGGCAAGCCGATCGCCAACTTCCCGCGGCGCCGCAAGAACAAGATTTACAAGACCGAGGTTGGCACAGACAACGCCAAGGAGCTGATCTACGCCCGCATGAAGGCAGGCGTTACGCAGCCATGGCAGCCAACCCCGGGTGCTGTGCACTTCCCGCTGGCGGACTGGTGCGACGAAGACGAGCTCAAGCAGATCACCGCCGAGCGCAAGAAGCCCGTGATGGTGAAGGGTAAGCGCGAAATGCGCTGGGACGCAGGCGGGCGCCGCAACGAGGCCCTGGACTGCTTTGTGTATGCCCTGGCAGCGCTGCGGATCAGCCAGACCCGCTTTGGCTTTGACCTGGATGCGCTGGAAGAGGCGCGAGTGGCTGCGGCCAAAGAGGTAGAAGCCGAAGTGCTCGAGCGCGAGGCACCCCCAAAACCAGCCCAGCAAGTAACCAATGACTTTCTGAGCACAACAGGTGATAGCCCATGGCTGTAACGATTACCCAGGCCCAGCAGATTCTGGAGCGCTACATCACGGCTGAGCAGGAAGTGCTGGAAGGTCGCACTGTCTCGTTCGGGGGGCGCACGCTGACCATGGTCGACCTGTCCGAGATCCGCGCTGGCCGCAAAGAGTGGGAGCGCAAGATCGCGTCCCTGAAGCGCGCCGCCAGCGGCGGGCGCCCATACAAACTGGCGAGCTTTGACTGATGAACCTGATTGATCGACTGCTCGCACCAATCGCCCCAGGCGTGGTTGCCAAGCGTTTGCGCAACCAGCACATGATCATGGCCTATGAGGCTGCGCGCCCCACGCGCACCCACAAGGCCAAAGGCGAGCCGCTATCAGCGAATGCCGCTGTTCAGGTTGCCGGCCGCTCTCTGCGCGAGCAATGCCGCTGGCTGGATGAAAACCACGATATCGTCACCGGCCTGTTTGATCGGCTTGAAGAGCGTGTGGTTGGCGGTGCGGGCATTGGAGTCGAACCGCTAGTGCTGGGTTTGGACGGCGCGGTAGATACCGACTTCTGTGCCACCATCAAAAATGCTTGGGCTGAATGGTCCCTGCGGCCAGAAACAGCCGGCGAGCTATCACGCCCGCAGATGGAAAGGCTGGTCGCTCGCACCTGGCTGCGCGACGGTGAGGCTCTTGCCCAGAAGGTCATGGGCACGGTGCCGAACTACAAGCACCTGACCGCCGTACCCTTTGCGCTGGAGCTGCTGGAGCCGGATTACCTGCCGTTCGATTACAGCGACCTTGCCAAAGGCATTCTGCAGGGCATCGAGCGCGATGCATGGCGCAGGGTGCGGGCATACCATCTGCTCAAGGCGCACCCGGGCGACCTTGGTCACGGCATTTTCCAGCAAACCAAGCGGGTAGAGGCAGACCGGGTTATCCACGTAGCCAACCGCAAGCGCATCGGCCAGAACCGCGGCGTGCCGCTGCTGCATGCCGCACTGATCCGCCTGGCAGACCTGAAAGACTACGAAGAAAGCGAGCGCATCGCCGCGCGTATCTCCGCCGCCATGGCCTTCTACATCAAGAAGGGCGAGCCGCAGGAGTACGACCCGAAGAACGAACCAGAGGGTGGCCGCTCAACCTTCCCGATTGCCCCCGGCATGATCTTCGATGGCCTGCAGCCTGGAGAAGACATGGGCATGTTCGAGAGCAACCGCCCGAACCCGATGCTCGAGGGATACCGTAACGGCATGTTGCGGGCTGTCGCAGCCGCTGGTCGCAGCGCTTACTCAACCGTCGCCCGCTCTTATGACGGCACCTACTCGGCTCAGCGGCAGGAGTTGGTCGAGGCTCAAGAGGGCTACGACCTGCTGCAGCATGAGTTCATCGACTACTGGTGCCGCCCGGTGTATCGCGCCTGGCTGACCATGGCCATCGCCTCCGGCGTTATCCAAGTGCCTGCCACCGTCGACCCGCGCAGCCTGATGTCAGCGGTCTACCAAGGCCCGGTCATGCCGTGGATCAACCCGGTTCATGAGGCCACCGCTTGGGAGTCGCTGGTTAAAGGCGGCTTTGCGGATGAAGCCGAAGTGGCCCGCGCGCGCGGCCGCAACCCGCAGGAGCTGAAAAAGTCACGCGCTGCCGAGATCGCGCTGAACCGCGAGCTTGGCCTGATCTTCAGCTCAGACGCTGCTCACAGCGTACCTGCTGCAAACAAACCAGAAGCAACCAACCAACAAGGAGGCGCCAATGGGCAGCCAGAAGAAACTGAGTAGCGTGCTGCTGCCGGTGGCGATGGCCGCCGCGCTTGCAGGTGCTGAGCCGGTGCTGAGCGAAGAGAACAAGCCGAAAGGCTCTTGGTACAGCATCAAGGGTCTGACGCGGGGTACCGCCGAGATCCTGCTGTACGACGAGATTGGTGCTTGGGGTATCACTGCGCAGCAGTTTGCTCGCGACCTCAAAGCGCTTGGCGACCTGCAGCGCATTGACCTCCGGGTCCACTCTCCTGGCGGCGATGTGTTTGAAGGCACCGCAATCTACAACCTGCTCAAGCACCACCCGGCACGGGTAGAGGGATATGTCGACGGACTGGCCGCCTCCATGGCGACGGTCATTCTCATGGCCTGCGATGTAGTCCACATCCCTGAGAACGGGCTGATGATGGTGCATAAGCCGTGGGGCATCACCGGCGGTGACGCGGACGACATGCGCCGCTACGTCGAGCTGCTGGACAAGATCGAGGACACCATGGTCATGGCTTACGCCAGCAAGACCGGTAAGTCCGAAACCGAAATTAAGTCCCTTCTCAAAGAAGAGACCTGGATGACTGGCCGTGAGGCCGTCGAGGCCGGCTTTGCCGACCAACTCACTGAGCCGCTCGCTGCAGCAGCTCAACTCTCGTCGAACCGCATGAAGGAGTTTGCCAACATGCCTGAAGCACTGAATACCCTGCTGCAGCCCCGCGCGTCTACCAGCCCGCAGGCCGCAGCCCAGAACCAGCCGGCCACACCGGCTGCAACCCCAGAACCCGCCCCGGCGCCTGCGCCTGCAGCCGCTCCGGCTGCTGACGAGGCCGCCGTCCGCGCTCGCCTGCAGGCTGCCGAGAACACCCGCCGCGAAGGTATTCGCGCCGTGTTCCAGCCGTTTGCAGCCAGCCACGGCGAAATGCTCAACGAGGTGCTGCTCGACGGCAACGTCACCGTAGAGCAAGCCCAAGCCAAGTTGCTGGCCGCTCTGGCGTCCGGTACCGAGTCCAGCGCCGGCCCCGGAGCCAATGCCGGCGCCAATGCCCACGTTTACGCGGGCAACGGCAACCTGGTGGGCGACTCTGTGCGCGCCTCGATCATGGCCCGCGCTGGTCATGGCGAGATCCAGGCGGACAACCGCTACAACTTCATGAGCCTGCGCGAGCTGGCCCGCGCCTCCCTGGCGGATCGCGGCATTGGCGTTTCCGCGCTCAACCCCATGCAGATGGTCGGCATGGCCTTCACCCACACCACCAGCGACTTTGGTGTCATCCTCATGGATGTAGCCAACAAGTCCATGCTGGCAGGCTGGGAACTGGCCGAGGAAACCTTCCAGCTGTGGACCAAGAAGGGCCAGCTGAGCGACTTCAAGGTCTCTCACCGCGTTGGTCTGGGCGAGTTCCCGTCGCTGCGCCAGGTGCGTGAGGGTGCTGAGTACAAGTACATCACCATCGGCGAGAACAGCCAGCAGATTGCTCTGGCCACCTACGGCGAAATCTTCAGCATCACTCGTCAGTGCATCATCAACGACGACATGAATATGCTGACCGACATTCCCCGCAAGATGGGCATGGCAGCCAAGGGCACCATCGGTGATCTGGTCTACGGCATCCTGACCGGGAACCCGAACCTGTCGGACGGCGTGGCGCTGTTCCACAACACCCACAAGAACCTGTCGACCGGCGCTGGTTCGGCACTGAGCGTTGAGGCGCTTGATGCCTCTCGCACTAAGATGCGCACCCAGAAAACCAGTGCAGCCTCCGGCAAGGAACGCCCTCTGAACATCCGTCCGGCCTACGTGCTGACCCCGGTTGCTCTGGAGTCCAAGGCGCTGCAGCTGATCAACTCCACCTCCGTGCCTACCGCGCAGGTGAACCAGGGCGTTGCCAACCCGATTCAGGGTATGGCCCAGGTCATTGCCGAGCCGCGTCTCGACGATGCATCGACCACTGCCTGGTATCTGGCGGCCGCTCAGGGCACCGACACCATCGAGGTCGCGTACCTGAACGGTGTGGACACCCCCTACATGGAGCAGCAGCAAGGCTTCACTGTGGATGGTGTTGCCACCAAGGTCCGCATCGATGCCGGTGTAGCCCCGCTGGACTTCCGCGGCCTGCAGAAAGCCAACGGCGCGTAATCGCCACCATCTCAATCAGCCCCGCCTTGAGCGGGGCTTTTTGTTTCTTATTTTCAAAGCCACAGGAGAATCACCATGGCTAAGAACTACGTTCAGGACGGCGACGTCCTCACATTGACCGCCCCGACTGGCGGCGTTGTTTCCGGCTCCCCGTACACCATTGGCTCCATTGCGTGTGTTGCCTTGGTAACTGCTGCAGCTGGCCTGCCATTCACCGCAAAGGCAACCGGGGTTTTCGAACTGCCGTGTGCCACCGGCCTGACCGAGGGCGCTGCTGTCAGCCTGCTGGATGGCGAGCTGGTTGCCGATGGCACCGCGAGCTCCGTGCCTTTCGGCAAGCTGACCGCTGCTGAAGCGGGCGGCGTCGCTCCCTGCCGCATCAGTAACTGACCGTGACGGATCGGTTCGGCAGGCTGCAGGCGCGCGTAGACCGCGTAGCTGAGGCGCGCCTGTCCGACTCCGTTGGCAGCTATGAGCAAGACGGCGTGGCGCTGGCCGCCGGCCTGTCTTTGCAGGTTGACCGGGAGTGGGGAGACGTTGGCGCTGAAGAGGCCTTTGGTGCAGGCGTCCGGTTTGTTACCTGGCGCAAGGAAGCGCTGGCCGCGGTCGAGCGTGGTGGCGTTTTCGTCATCGGGGCGCTGAGGCTCACGGTTGAGCGAACGCTCTCCGATGACGGCGGCTTCGCCACCGCCGCCTGCATGGAGGAATAACGCCATGTCGAACCTCATCACGCTGGGGCGCAAGGCCTTGATCGCACGGCTCGAAACCATCACCCAAGCCAATGGCTACCGGACTGACGCTGGCAACAACGTCAGATCCGGCTGGTTCAACGAGCAGGTGTCGGCTGCCAGTGCGTCATTCCCGATCATTGTTGTCCAGCGCGCCAAGGATCAGGCACCGAAGTTTGGCGGCCACGGAATGCGCAAGCTGCATGGCTTCATGGTTGTCGCTGCCATCGAAGGCGGGCTCGATGACTACGAAGACGCACTCGATGACCTGGAAATGGACCTGCTCCAGTGCCTGATGCCTATCGAGGGCGTGCCCTGCGAATGGACGCCGGAAGGCATCCCCCACGTAACCCTCGGCATCGGCGAGCCGGTACCGCCCGGCGACGGCCTCAAAGCCGCAACCATCGCTATCCCGATCTACCTGCACACATTCATTGAGTCGCGCCGCGACTGAGGAAACCACCATGAGCAAAGACGTGAAGAAGGCCGAGCGCAAGAAGTACACGCTCGCCAAGCCTCACACCCATCGCGGCGTAGACCTGCAGCCGGGTGACGAGGTTGAACTGACCGCCAGCCAAGCCGAGTTCATCAAGGACAAGCTGGCAGACACCACCAAGGCCGAGGGCAAAGCCCCGGCACAGCCGGAGGGTTAATCCATGGCCTGGAAGAAAGAAACAGCCGTCATTGGCGGCACTGTGAAAATGCGCAAGGCTGGCTCCGGCTTGCCGTTTACCCCTGTGGGCCTTTGCTCGACCGTGCAGCAAACCCATGAAACCAATGACCTTACCCTGCCTGATGCCACCAACCCCATGGGCGGCACCTACGACAAGCTGGAGAAAGTCACCCGCATGGGTATCCAGCTGAACATGCGCGAAATCTTCGCCCGCAACCTGGCCATCCAGCTGTATGGCACCGTGTACGACGTGCCCAGCACCACTGTCACCGAAGAGCCGCACGTGGTCGAGGTGGGCGGCACCTGCATGCTTGCCAAAATGCCGCTCACCATCGACGAGATTGTGGACAGCGCAACCGGTGCAGTCACCTACGTTGAAGACGTGGACTACAAGATCACCGGTGCCGGCTTTGAAGTGCTGGCTGGCGGAGACCTGGCAACGGCGATTGCCGCAGCAGCGGTCAGCGAAGAAACGTTCAGCGTCGACGTGAGCTACACCAGCGCCGACTACGACGAGATCGAAGCCATCACCAACTCTGGCGAAGAGTGGGAGCTGATGTTCGAGGGCGCCAACGCCGTTGGCCAGAAGGGCAAGATCAACGCCCACTACTGGCGCGTGCGTTTCGGCCTGGCCGAGAGCATGGACTTCATCAGTGTTGATGACTTCATGGGGCAAACGGTGACTGCCGAAGTGCTGGCAGACAACAGCCGCGGCGCTGGCCGCAGTGCGTACATGAAGATCAACAAGCAGAAGAACGTGCCGGTCGCTCCCTGATTTGGCACCTAGCTGACCCGGTGCTACATTCCTCCCTGTCTATCAGGGAGGAATTGTTATGCAGCAATGCCCATCGTGTCAGTATGAATTAACGATGAAGGAACAAGTCGATAACGCCGAAAGCTGCCCAAAGTGCGGGATCTACTTTGAAAAGTTCTTGGCAAAGCAGGCGGCGCTCAAAGAGGCGGCGCTAAGCGATAGCGGCCGCATTGGTGGCCTGGCTGGCGCGAAGGCCGGTATCAGGGAAGTGCGGGCAAGACGGGAAGAGCAAGAGCGGGAGCTGGCTGATTCGCGCTCCAAGCCAAAGCATGTCTCAGTTGTGGATTTTGACGTGCCGTTCTGGGCGTTAGTGAGATTCATGGTGAAGTTTGTTTTCGCAACTATCCCGGCGGCCATTATCGTTGCGCTGCTTATTTATGGCTTTGCATCAATCGTTTCTGTGATCGGAATTATGCTGAGTTAGAGATTCTGATTTTATAGCCCGCCCGCTTCGGCGGGCTTTTTTTTGCCCGGAGGAAGCATGGCAAACGCAGGCAAGACAGTCGTTGTTGGCGAGAAAGGCCGCGAGGTCATCTGTCGCGAGCTAACTGTTGGCGAGATTCGAGCGCTGATGGCTGCCCAGCCTTCTGGCGATCTGGTGGATTACGCGCTCAGCGAGGATCTGCGTCTGACTGATCTGCAGACCTTCACGAACCTCACGCCGGATCGGATCGAAGATCTGACCCAGAGCGAACTGGCTGAAGTTGTGCGCGGCTGCAAAGAGGCAAACACGCTTTTTTTCGCAATGATGGCGCGGGTCACTCAACCCCCGCCGAAGCAGTAGCAAGGCTGGACAGCATCATCTGCCAGCTTGTCCCGATTGGGCACCGCGACGTGCTCAATTATCCGTGGTCTTTATTCCTCCGAATTCTCAAGCCTGTAAAGGGGTGACCTGTGAGCACTGATGTTGAGCTTCGGCTATCTGCCGATGTGGACAAGGCCACCCGTGATGTAGGCAAGTTCCGCAGGGAGTATGTGGATCTTGTGCGCGAGGTTGAGCGCCCGCTGCGTCAGGTGAACGCATTCCGCTCCCTCGAAAATGACCTTGAGGGTACGCAGCGCCAGATGCGTCAAGCGCGTGACCGCGTGCGGGAGCTTGGCCAGGCTCTGGCAAGTGCTGCGAACCCATCGCGTGCGATGCAGGCAGAGTACCGTGATGCCGTCTCTGAACTGACAAAGCTGGAGCGGGCAGAGGGCGCACTCACTGCTCAGCTTGCCAGGCGTCGCGATGAGCTGCAGGCCGCCGGCATTGATACCCGCAACCTTGCAAACGAGCAGACTCGCCTATCAACCGCGCTGACGTCTGCTGTGCAGCAGGGCAATGCAGCCCTTGCCAACACCAATGCCCGTAAAGCGCTCGGGGTTGGCGCCATCGAGGAAACTCAGCGCGAGCTGGTGCAGCTGCGTCAGCAATACCGCCTGGTCACAAGCTCTGGTGAGCTGTCGGCGAAAGAGCGCAGCGAGGCTGAGGCCACCTACCGCCGTAGCGTCTCGCAGACCCTTGAGCGCCTGCGAGACCTGCGAGAAGCGAACCGCCAGGCAACAGAGTCTGGTGCAGAGCAGGCTATCACCCTGGCGCAGCGTCAGGAGCAGGCCAGGATCGGCATCCGCCGCGTAACCGCCGAGCAGAAACAGCAGGCAATTGCCGCGCGGCAAGCAGCAATTGAAACAGCCCGCAACGACCTCGGCGTCACACGGTACCGGGCGCTTGAGGCCGAGCTTCAGCAAATTCGCCTGCAGTACGAACTTCTGCGCCGCACCGGCAACCTCACCACTCGTGAGCTGGCAATCGCTCAAGCCAATATGACCCAGCGCGTGCGGGAAACCAAGCGCGCAATGCGGGAGCTTGGGCGCGAGCAGGCCGGCATTGGCTCATCAAGGCTGGGTGGCTTCGGGTTATTTGGAGGTGCTACGGCCGCATACGCATCCTTTAATGCGTTGCGCGGAATCGCCCGTATCTCGGATGCCTACGCCGGCATGGATGCGCGCCTGAAGCTGGTCACCGATAGCCAGGAAGAGTTCAATACTGCACAGCAAGAGCTGCGCAGGATTGCAGACAGGAATCAGGCGCCTCTCGAGTCGCTTGTGACCTTGTACACCCGCATTGCGCCCGCTCTTCGTGAGGCGGGCCGCTCCCAGCGCGACATCATAGGTCTGACCGAGGTGGTATCCGCAACATTCCGCATTTCTGGCGCAACATCCGAGGAAGCCACCAACGGCGTAATCCAGTTTGCACAGGCCCTCGGTGCCGGTGCCCTGCGCGGTGACGAATTCAACTCTGTCGCCGAGCAAGCGCCCAGGCTGATGCAGGCGCTGGCTGATGGGCTTGGCGTGCCGGTAACGGCCTTGCGTGATTTGGCCAAAGAGGGGGAGTTAACCGCGAGCCGGGTAACCGAGGCTTTGCTGAGTCAGTCCGAGATAATCAAGGAAGAGGCCGCCCAGCTCCCGGAAACCGTAGGCGGTGCAATGACACGGCTCGCCAACGCTTGGAACGATGGCGTTGCGCAGACGAACCTGCAGCCGCTTATTGATTCGATCGACAAGCTGCGTGAGCAGGTTTCTGACCCGGAGTTCGTGAACAATCTCGCGATCTTCGCTGGGTGGCTTGTGAAGATCGGAGGTTGGGGTCTGGATGCCGCTGCCGAGGTGGGGGATCTGTTTGATCGCTTTACGCGCCTCGCCCAAGACGGCACTGGCGTTGCTGCCGAGTTGCAGAAGGTTGACCAGCAACTTAAAGACATTGAGCGCAGCCTTAACGGCACAGGGATGAACGCCAC
>MDSZ01195031.1_pt1 | contig 17805 bp, 16 predicted proteins | sample 811201 | NCBI WGS metagenome assembly MDSZ01 (sample SAMN05326647, study PRJNA326480) | marine metagenome | isolation source: seawater | place: Indian Ocean: North | collected 2010
AATAATGCATCTCATTTTTTAACTTTTTTAATTTCTGTTTATGGAAGATCATTAAAAATTTTAAAAACTCAAAATTTAAAAAAATATAAAAATGATTATCTAATAAATTTTGATATCAAATATAAAAAATGTCTAATCAAATTTAGATATACACAAAGTACAAATCAAATGACGTGTATCGGCAATAAAATTTTTTTTGTGAGTAATAAAGACAAAATTATTTTTAGATATAACAAAAAAAATGTATACAATAAAAAGGAAATATCAGAAATAATTAGACATAATCAATTGTATGTAATTAAAAACTTAGAGAAATTCTTTAAAAAAAAAAAAATCTAATCTTTGCAGATTGAACAAAAGTTATGTTACAGAATTGATAATTAATAATATAATTAATTTTAAAAATGTTTAAAAAATTTAATACATATAACTCTAAAGAGATCAAAGCGGCTACTAAAGTACTTAAAAGTGGTAATTTATCTAATTTTATTGCCGAATGGGGTCAAAAATTTTATGGCGGGGAAATGGTGAAAAAAATGGAGATAAAATATGCAAACTACTTTAAAGTTAAACATGCTATTGCTGTTAATTCTTGGACTGCAGGACTAACTTGTGCAATTGGAGCATTAGATATCGAGCCGGGTGATGAAGTTATTTTACCCACGTGGACTATGTCGGCTTGTGCTGCGGCAGTATTACATTGGAATGCAATTCCAGTATTTGCAGACATTGATCCAATTACGTTAAATATAGACATTAACTCTGTAAAAAAAAATATATCCAATAAAACCAGGGCAATCTTAGCTGTTGATATATGTGGCAAACCTGCAGAATTAAGTGAATTAAAAAAAATAGTAAATAAGAAGAAAATAAAAATTATTTCAGATAGTGCCCAGTCCCCTCATGCAAAATATAATAAAAGATTTGCAGGAACTCTTGCGGATATTGGTGGATTGAGCTTGAATTATCATAAGCATATTCACACAGGTGAAGGTGGAATAATTTTTACAAATAATAAAATTTTAGCGGAGAGAATGATGATGATACGGAATCATGCAGAGGCTGTTTTAAGAGATAGAAAAGATTTTAAACTTAATAATATGGTTGGTTACAACTTCAGACTTGGAGAAATAGAGGCAGCATTAGCAATAGAACAGTTAAAAAAATTAAAAAAAATTGTGCAAAAAAGAATAAAAATTGCAAATTATTTAACAAGTAAACTAAGTGATATTCCAGAGCTAATTCTTCCTAAAATTAATACAGATTTTTCAAATGTATATTACACGTATCCAATTATTCTAAATAAAAATTTTAAAGTAGATAGAAATAGAATTATAAGATACTTGAAAAATAAAAATATACCTGGTTTTAGAGCAGGTTACTGGAATCTTCATTTACTTCCTATGTTTCAAAAGAAAATTGCATATGGCAAAGGACATTATCCATGGAAGTGGGGACGTAAAACTATTTCATATAGAAAAGGAATTTGCCCTAATGCAGAAAATTTGAATGATAAATACTTTATAGGATTCGGTATTTCAAATTACAATCTTGAAAAAAAGGACATAGATTTTATTTCTTATCACTTTCACAAGATATTTAAAAAAAAATACTAAAATGACTTTTAGTAAAAATAATTATTTAATAATTGGTTATCAAACTGCGTCTTTAGAAAACTTTGCTTTTTTTTTAAAAAATAAAAAAAAGAATATTAAGTTTTTAAATCATCAATATTTTAGAAAAAATGAAATTGAAAAAAAAACATCACTGAAAGAATCGAAACTATTAAAAAAAATAAAAAAACTATCGAAAAAATTTGAAATAATTTTGGGGACTAGTGAAAAAAAATTAGAGACTAATTTAGCAAATTTTTTTTTAAAAAATGATATAGATTTTTATTTATACGTAGATTCTAATATAGGATTAAAAAAAAGATTTGTTAATCTTAATACTTTTCCTAAAAATATTTTATGTGTTAATAAAATTACAATAAATCACATGAAAAATTTAACAAAAAATTTCAAAACAAAAATAAATTTTTTTGACTTGAAAATGCCTTTTCAAAGTCTTTTAAAAAAAAAATTTTCCAAATTTTCTAGAAAGGATATTAATCTTTTGTATTTATCAAGTAATAAAGGGGTAAATATTGAAAAAAAGGTAATTAACTCAATTTGTAAAAATTTTAATCAACAGCAAAAAGTTTTTGTAAAAATACACCCTAGGGAAAATATTAAAAATTGGAAAAAAAAATTATTTTCAGATCAAAGAGTAAAAGTTGTAAAAAATAAAGATTTTTATCACGATCGAAGTATAAGAAAAGTTTTTGGTATAGATACAATGGGTATTATGAATTATAAGTTTGCTGGTTTTGACGTAAAGTACATTAGATCAAAATATATAAATAAATCTTTTTTAGAATTTTTCAAAACATATAATATAAAATGTTTTACAAATAATATAAATTAAACATGGCAAATATTTATAAAAGAAAAATAATTCCATATAGTAGACATTTTATTGATAAAAATGATATAAACAGTGTAGTTAATGTTTTAAAATCTGACTTTTTAACAACAGGTCCTACTGTTAAAATTTTTGAGAAAAAAATTAGCAAGTTTTGTGGCTCAAAATTTTCTATTTGTGTAAGTAACGCGAGTGCTGGACTTCATCTTGCTTGTCTTGCTTTAGGTTTGACTAAAAAAGATATAGTTTGGACATCAGGAATTACATTTGTTTCATCAATAAACTCAGCGCTTCATTGCAATTCAAAAATTGATTTGGTGGATATAGATAAAGATGATTTCAATATATCCATTAAAAATTTAAAAGAAAAATTAAAAATTGCAAAATCTTTAAAAAAATTACCTAAAGTTTTAATCGTAGTCCATTTAGGTGGTGTTTCTTGTAAAATGAAAGAAATTTATAAATTATCTAAACAATATAAATTTAAAATCGTTGAAGATGCATCACATGCTTTTGGATCAAAATATGATGGAAAACATGTGGGAAATTGCAAATACTCAGAAATGGCTATTTTTAGTTTTCATCCTGTTAAAACATTTACTACAGGAGAAGGTGGAGTTGTCACAACTAACAAATCAGATATTGCAAAAAAAATTTATAGCCTAAGAGAACATGGTTTAATTCGAGACAAAAATAAATTTTCAGATAAAAATCAAGGTGCTTGGTATTATGAGCAACAAAACTTAGGTTTTAATTATAGAATGAGTGATATTCATGCTGCACTAGGTGTTAGCCAATTAAAAAAATTAAAAAAATTCGTAAAACGAAGAAATGAAATTGCAAAAATTTACAAAAAAGAACTAAATAATTATCCAATTAAATTTCAAAATTTAAACAATAACCTTTCATCATACCATTTACTGATAGTTAAATTCCCAAAAGTTTACCATCATAAGATGTTCGATCTTTTTAGAAACAAAAATATTAAAGTAAATATTCATTATATACCGTTGTATATGCATCCATTCTTTAAATTTAACAAAAAAAAATATTCAAATAATCTCAAAAATTCTCAAGAATATTACGATACTGCAATTAGCTTACCTAATTATTTTCACATTACCAATAAAGAAATTTATTATGTGATAAATATTATTAAAAAATTTTTTAATAAGAAAAATAAGATGATTAGTATAAAATAAACTATTGAATATGATAAATCGAAAAAAACCCTTTTTAATTGCTGAGATCGGTATTAATCATAATGGATCATTAAAATTGGCTTATAAACTTATCGACCTTGCGAAGAAATATAATTTTGACGCAGTTAAGTTTCAAAAAAGAGAGCCCGATATTTCTACTCCAGAATATTTAAAAAATAATATAAGAGAAACTCCCTGGGGAAATATTACTTATCTCAATTATAAAAAAAAAATTGAATTTAATGTTTCTGATTTCAAAAAAATAAATTCTTATTGTAAAAAGAAAAAAATTGATTGGTTCTTTTCTGCATGGGATATACCAAGTCAAAAAAAAATGAAACAATTCAAATGTAAATTTAATAAAGTCGCTTCTGCTATGCTTACAAATCTAGACTTATTGAAAGTAATAGCTAAAGAACGAAAAAAAACATTTATTTCCACTGGTATGGCAACTATAAAAGATATTCTTACAGCACTAAAAATTTTCAAAAAGGAATCTTGCCCAGTTGTTTTATTTCATTGTGTTTCAACTTATCCGTGTCCAGAGAATGAGTTAAATTTAAATCTTATTAGAACATATAAAACAAAGTTTAAGAATTTAGAGATAGGATATAGTGGTCACGAAAGCTCCGTGTCACCATCTATACTAGCTTGGTTTTTAGGAGCGCAATATATTGAAAGACATATAACTTTGGATAGAGCTATGTGGGGCACTGACCAATCATCTTCCTTAGAAGAAAATGGAATTAAAACCCTTACTAATTCTCTAAGAAAGTATCCAGATATGTTTGGCAGCGGTAATAAAATATTAGATAGAAAAGAAAAAGAGTTACTTAAAAAATTTAAATATTGGTAAATTATCAGATAAATGCTTAATATATTCTAATGATACACAATCTGAACATAACAAAATTAAACAAGGACTACAAAAAAAATGGGTTTGTAAAAATTGAAAAATTTCTTTCCTCAAAAGAAATAAATTTTATTAATAGTGATATAAAATTTGTAACTAAAATATTAAAAAAAAGAAAAAAAAAATATGCACATCTACACTTCACACGTGATGGAAAAGTAAATACACTTCACAATATTAATAAATTAAAAGTAAAAAGTTATTTAAAAAAATTAGCTAAATCAAAAAAAATACAAGATTTGATAAAATTTATTTTGGTTTCAAGATCAATAAAAGTAAGAAATATTGAATTTTTTTTAAAACCAAAAAAAACAGGATTAGCATCTCCAATTCATCAAGACAATTTTTATTGGAACATAGTAGATCCATATAAGGCTATAAATATGTGGATAGCTTGTGACAAATCTAATAAGTCCAATGGAGGTGTATTTTATTACCCTGCATCTCATAAAAAGGGTCTTTTACCTCATATAATTTCAAATCAAAAGGGCTCATCTCAGATGATTAGTAAAAAGAAACTTGATCAGATTAAAATCAAAAGAAAATATATAAGTCTTAAAAAGGGCGATTGTGTGATTCATCATCCAGAAGTAATTCATGGGAGTAACGCCAACTTATCAAGTAGGAATAGAAGTGGTGTTGTCATAAGTTTTAAATCAAGGAATGCTTTAATAAATAAATTGAATATTAAAAGATATAAGTCTCGTGTAAAAAAAAATTTACAATCATTATATAAAAAGGAGTTTAATTGATAAATAAGTCTCCTAATAGATTAGTATATTTTAATGGAAAGTTTGTAGATGAAAAAGATGCAAGAGTTTCAATTTATGACTCCGCATTGATGTTTGGAGACATGGTTTTTGAAATGACCAGATCATTCAATAAAATTCAATTTAAGCTTGATGAACACATTGATAGATTATTTCATGGAGTAAAAACATACCATATTCCACTTAAAATCAGTAAAAAAGAATTGAAGGAAATTTGTTTTGAGACAGTTAAGAAAAACGAACCACTATTTGATGAAGATGACGAGCATAGATTAATGATTAATATAAGCAGAGGTCCTTTAGGTGTATATTCTCAGGTTTTTAATAACGTACTAGAACCAACCGTTATTGTTGCCGATTTTCCATTAAGATGGACTGTTTCCGGTATGGCAAAATATTTTGATGAGGGAATTAATGCTGTAATCACAAATCAGAAGGCAATACCAGCTAGATACCTTGATCCAAAAATAAAGAATAGAAGTAGAGTCTTTTATCAATTGGCAAATATTGAAGCATCCAAAATAAAGGGTGAAAATAATTGGGCATTGCTTTTAGATGAATATGGAAAAATTGCAGAAGGGACAGGGTGTAATTTTTTTATTGTAAAAGACAATAAAGTTTTAACTCCAAAAGGTGTTGATGGTTTAATTGGTATATCAAGGAATTATATTTTTGAACTTTGTGAGCAATTGAAGTTGAAATGTTCTGAGGCAGATATTGAACCTTTTCATGTTTATGATGCTGATGAAGCATTTATGACAGCTACCCCATTTTGTTTATTACCAGTTAAAAGTTTAAATAATATTATTATTGGAGATGGTAAATTTGGAAAAATTTCAAAAAAATTAATTGAGAAGTGGAGCAAAAACGTTGGTGTTAATATTATAGATCAATTGATATCCTATAATAAAAAAGAGGATAATTTAAAAAAACCTGCTGCTCCTACCCCATATAAATTCAAATAAATACAGATGAAATTTTTAAGAAAGCTAAACATCAAAGGCCCTGTTTATCCTATTTGTCCTTCATTCAAAAAAAATGAGGATTTAGATATTAATGAAACTAAGGATTACATTAAATATTTAGAGAGGCGGGGAGCAAAAAATTTTATAATTACAGCAGGTACTAGCAGAATTAACTCTTTAAGTGATAAAGAATTAAAAATTCTTAACGAAATTTTGTGTAAAAATACAAGCAAAAAATCAATCAAAATCGTTTCAAATCATGTATACGGAAACCTCAAAAAAAATTTGGAATTCATTGAGCATGCAAAACAAATTAAAGCGAATGCAATTATTATTTATATTTCAGAGAGATATTATGGCGATGATGCAATTTATGAATTCTTTAAAGTAATTGACGAATATTGTGGAAACTTAAAGTTTTTTATTCATTGCGCTAATTTAAGAAATGAAGTTAAAGGAAAAGGGGGTTTTGTAAGTCTATCAAAGAGTCTTTTTGATAGATTATTAAAACTTAAAAACTTTTCAGGTATCAAGGAAGAATTTGGTGATCCAAGATTGAGATATGAGATAATCTCAAGTTATTCAAATAAAATTGATATCATCACAGCTGGCCCATCAATGCAGGGATATATTTCGAATTATTCTTTCGGTTTAAAAGCATACTTATCATCTGTGGGAAGTTTTGATCCAAAAATAGAAGAAAATTTTTTTAAAGAATTTATAAAAAAAAAGAATTTTCAGAGATCTATAAAATATATTAAAAAATTTGAAGATTATTGGGAAAGTGATTTAGATGAAGGTTGGCACATAACAATGAAGGCTGCATTAAATATATTAGGTTTGATGAAAATTTATGAAAGAAAACCTATGAAACCTGTTAACAAAGGAACTTACAATAAAATAAAAAAGAATTTGAAAAAGATTAAGTTGATATGATGCAAACAATTAAAATTGGTGGAAAAACAATAGGTGATAAAATTTTTATCATAGCGGAGATGGCTTGTGCTCACGGAGGAAAATTAAATTATGCAAAAAAAATTATTGATGCGGCCGCTAGATCTAATGCTGATGCTATTCAGTTTGAAATTTATGAGCCTGATTTGACATGTATTCCAGGTACAGGTGAAAATAAAGAATTAAGACAAGTCTATTTTAGTAAAGAACAATGGCTTACATTGTTTGCTCATGCGAAAAGGAAAAAGTTAAAAGTATTTTCATTTTGTTATGATTTAGATGCTCTAAATTTTTCAATTATGTCCAAAGTTGATTGTATAAAAGTGAACTCATCAGATCTTTTAAATATAGATTTTTTAGATACACTAACAAAAACCAAAATCCCGTTCACACTTGGCACTGGTAGCTCAAAATTAGAAGAAATCAAATTTTCAATTGATTATTTAAAGAAAAGAAAAAAACACAACTTCATAGTGATGCATGGTGTTCAAAATTTTCCAACAAAAATAGAAAATGAGAGAGTAAATAAAGTTTCAATTCTTAAAAAAAATTTCAATTGTATAGTTGGGTATGCGAATCATACCTCAGGTGATTTAGAGGAGGCTCAATTTATTGATTTATTGGCAATTGGCGCTGGTGCGAAAGTGCTAGAAAAACATATAATAATAAACAGAAAGGACAAACACTTTGATTATTTTTCATCCTTAGAACCACAAGAATTTAAAAAATATGTACAGATTATTAAAAAAGGTCAATCTGCTTTTGATACTTACAAAGGTTTTGAAATTACTAATTCAGATATTAAATACAGAATTTTTCAAAAAAAAAGTATTGCATTATCAAGAAACGTTAAAAAGGGGGAAAAGTTAAGTAGAAATAATATTTGTTTTATTAGGAATATGGTTGAGGAAGGCATCCCCCCTAATAGATATGTTGAACTTAAGGGAAAAATTTTCAAAAAATCTTTTAAAAAATTTAAAGTTCTTAACACTAAAATGTTAAAAAAATGAAAATTTTATCCATTATTCCGATCAGGGCTGGCTCTAAAAGATTGAAGAATAAAAATTTATTAAAGTTAAACGGCAAGCCTTTAGTAAATCATATTTTAGATAAACTAGTTTCAATTCAAGAGATTACAAAAATAATAATAAGCACTGATTATAAAAATTTAAACAATTCTATATTGAATAATAGCAGAAAGGTCGTGATCGAAAAGAGAGATAAAAAATTAGCTACTGATAAATCGACAGCGTTAGATGTTGTAAAATCTATAATTAAAAAACATCCAAATTACGATATCTACTCGTACCACTTGGTAACTTGTCCGTTTATTCCAAGGGCAGACTTGCTTAAAGGAATTAGAATGGTAAAAAAAAAAAATATAGATTTTTCAGTGAGTGTGATCAAATATGAGGATCCAATAGAGATAGCAGTAAGATTTCAAAAAAAAAGCAAAATGGTTAAACCTGTATTTCAAAATTTAAAAAAAAATAAAACTAATTCTAATTTCTTAAATCCAAGCTATAGACCTACTGGAGGCTTGTACATAGGTAAAAAAAAGGCTATAAACAAGTTTAGAAATTTTTTCTCTGGAAAAGTCTATGGAGTTAAATTTAGTAACAAAAAATTTATTGATATTGATACAAAAGAAAACTTAGACTATGCAAATTATTTATTAAAAAGATGAATGTAGCAAATTTAAATAAACTTGGTATCAATCTTGAAGAATTAAAGCAAAATTGTGATAAATTATTTAATAAAAAAAGCGTTAACGAAATTAGTAGCTGGGATTATGAAGAATTAGACCCTTTTTTTAAAAATATAGTTCAAATTTTTAAAAATCATTTTAATTTGAAAGAAAAAATTACTTTACGAAAATTAAGAATAGAGAGAAATACAAATAAATCTTATAATAGTGAAAAGTTGCCATATATACCTCATATTGACTTTAATAGGTGTTTAAAATTTATGATCTATTTTAATGATATTGATCAGAATAATGGCTGTATACATATAAGTCATGTAAATCCAAACTTATATGAGGAGAAAAGATTAAAGCTTAAACCTAATAAAGATTCAAATAAAACCTATAATAATCATATAACTGACTTAAAAAAAGAATCTTATTTGCCTATGACTGGAAAAGCTGGGGACATAATTTTTTTTGATACTAATCAACCACATTATGGTGGAAACTTTTTAAGTAAAAGTGATCAAAGATTTATTCTGAGAATTGATTTTGTAAACAAGGATTGGAAATATCCTTTCCTCAAAAAAAAAAGTATCTTGGAGAAAATATTCAGTCTCTTTCAAAGATGAAATTAGATTTTATCGTTGACGAAAAAAAGATTAAATCATTTCTAATCACACACGTACCACAAGAATTAGAAACTGTTTTTCCATTAATTAATAGTATCGAAAATAATAGCCCTATTTATGTTATTTTTTTCAGAGAAGATTTGTACAACTATTATAAAAAAAACGAAATATTTAAAGAAATAAAAAACAAAAAAAAAATTAAAATAATCTTCCTTAAAAACATTATCCAAAAATTTTTTGCCTCGATATATTTTTTTACCATTTCTAATACATTGTTTATAGGTGATGGAATTAAACCATTGTATTCAAACTTTTTCTCTAAAATAAATTCAATTTTAAATAAAAAGATATATATATTTAGGCACTCAACTTCCACGCTATTAAAAGCAAATCAGATTAATACACCCATAGGTAAAAATTTTATAAAAAAACATGACTACTTAGTTCCTACTGAAGGATGTAAAAAAAGACTTGATTTACTTGAATTTAAAAAAGTAAAGGTAATAGGAGAGGTTTATAAAGATAAAGAATATAAGTTGCTTTTGAAAAAAAAATATCATTTTGGAAAAAAATTTATTTTATTATTTAGTTACAAATCTAACAATAGTTTTTTTAAATATTCTGATAAAATTATGCATTATAAAACAATTATAGAAGAATTGAAAAAAAAAAAATTTAATTATAAGTTAATTATAAAACCACATCCAGATGAAAAAATACTAGAAATTAAAAAACTTATGAGTCTTTTTAAGTTTACAAATTATAAAATTTCAAACAAAAACAGCCTAGCTTTAGCTTTGAATGCAAAATTTGTAATTTGCTTAGGAACCTCAGCAGGTTTATTAAGTTACAAAAATGATATTCCTACTATAAATTTTTATTTGTTTAGTTGCAGCAAAAAGGAGGAAAGAGTCGCAAATTCAAAAAGCGTTAATTTTTTAGAAAAAATTCCAAATGCGTATAATGTTACTCAATTAAATAATTTTTTATCCAGCATTTAAATAATAGTTTTAAGAAAGATCAAATTAAAAGACAATGATTTCAAAATTATTTTACTTACTCACCCCAAAACAAAAATTTTATTTTTATATTATTTTTTTCATTACATTTTTAATGGCTATAATAGAGATGATAGGTATAGCATCAATTATGCCTTTCATTTACTTGCTTTTAAATCCTGATACTGTAGAAACAAACAAAATTTTAAAGTATTTATTTATTCACTCAAAAATTCTCGGTGTAGAGACAAAAGATCAGTTTCTTTTCATTTCAGGAATAGCAGTATTATTACTATTGATAACATCAATTTGTTATAGATTTTTAACTTATTATATTCATTTAAGATTTTTAACTACTACCGAATTCACTATCACTAAGAATATGATGGAAAGGTATTTACATCAACCATACGCGTGGTTTTTGAATCGTCATTCGTCAAATATCGGTAAAATTATTCTATCAGATGCCGGCAAAATACTGAGAAGTGGTTTTGGTCCATTATTAGCTTTAATGTCTGATGTGATGACCTCAACTTTCATAATAATTTTATTAATATTTGTGGATTTTCAGATTGCAGTAATAGTTGGGATACTTTTAGGAGGGTCGTACTTACTAATTTATATACTAACTAAAAATTTTGTTAATAATTTGGGAATTAAAATTGAAAAAAATACAAAACTTAGATTTGGTTCAATTTTTGAGGCTTTTAATGCAGTTAAAGAAATAAAAATTTTGGGACAAGAAAAATTTTATATAAAAGCTTTTTCAGCTCCGTCCAAGAATTTGGCTAAACTATCAGCGTTATCAAGCATTACAAACCAGTCTCCTCGGTACTTTCTAGAATGTATCGTTTTTGGTGGAATGATGGTTCTAATTTTATTTTTGATCAATCGAAGTGGAAATTTGACAGAAATTTTACCTGTTATTTCTCTGTATGCATTTGCAGGTTACAGGCTAATGCCTGCTTTACAAAAAATATATCAATCTGTAAATCAATTAATTTTAATTAAACCAACTCTAGATATTATACATAATGATCTTATTAACTTAAATCCTCCAATTTCAAATCAGAATGAAGGCAAAATAAAATTTGAAAAAAAAATAGTCCTGAAAAATTTAGATTATCAATATCCAAATTCAGATAAAAAAGCCTTAAAAAATATTAATTTAACAATTCCTGTTAAAAGTTTGACTGCTTTTGTTGGCCCTACCGGATGTGGCAAGACAACACTTATAGACGCTATACTGGGTATAATATCATCTAAGGAAGGAACTTTAGAGGTAGATGGTCAAATAATAAATGAACTTAATTCTAGGTCATGGCGTCAAAATATTGGCTATGTTCCTCAAAATATTTATTTATCGGATGATACAATAGCTGCCAATATTGCTTTTGGCGTAGCTCCTAACGCTATTGATTATGACGCGGTATATCGTGCTTCAAAAGTCGCAAATTTAGATAAATTTGTAGAAAATGATTTGAAATTAAAATACGAAACTACTATTGGAGAGCGTGGAGTAAGATTATCTGGTGGTCAGCGCCAACGTATAGGAATCGCACGTGCTATATATAACAATCCAAAAATCCTTGTCTTAGATGAAGCTACTAATTCCTTAGATAATAACACAGAAAAGTTAGTGATGGACTCAATATATAGTTTAGCAGATAAAATGACAGTAATTATAGTGGCACATCGTTTAAACACCATTAAGGGTTGTGATAAAATATTTTACCTTGAGGAAGGCAAATTAATTGAGCAAGGTAATTTTCAGGAACTAAAACAAAAAAAAATTATATCTGAAGAAAATTTTTTTAATCATAATAAAAACAAAAAAAAATTTTAATGACAGTAATTATTCCAATAGAAGTAAAAGTAAGAGAACTTCAAAATAGAATTTATTTAGCAAAAAATATTTTATCGAAAACGAGTCATGATGTTATTTTAGGTTCTCAAAAAGATATTCAATGGAAGTTAAGTTTTTATAACTGTATATATTTAGATAAAGGATCTGGAACGCTCCTAGTAAATTTTTTAAACTCAATAAAAAAAAACAAAAATGTCATATATCAAATAGAGGAGGAGGGCCCAATATATTCAATGTCAAACTATCAGAAAAAATTGAGATACCCTCAAAAGATCTTCTCGTTGATAGATTTTTTTTTTCTTTGGGGAAAAAAAGACTATGACTTTATTTCAAAAAAAACAAACAAAAAAAATTTTACTGTATCAGGGCATCCAAAATTTGATCTTTTAAAAAAACAAAACATCAAAATTTTTGAACATGATGTAAGAAAAATAAAAAAAAAGTATGGAAATTTTATTTTTTTTTCATCCTCATTTTCTGAGGATTATGTAATGGATAAAAAAATTTATGACAAATACGCAAAGTCTTATCTTCCAAATAATAAAAAGGATTTTTTAAAAATGTTGAGAGAAAAAGAGGATTTTAATAAGAACTATTTTTTCTCTATAAAAATGTTAAAGAAGTTAGCAGAAAAAAAAAAGAATTTAAAAATTGTATTTCGACCGCACCCAGGTCAAGATTTGGGAAAAGTAAAAAAAAGATTTAAAGACTTTCAAAATATAATTGTTACTAAAAATCACTGTATCACACCTTGGATTATTGCTTCTGATCTTTATATTCACTCAGGATGCACCACCGCATTTGAAGCTCAAAAATTAAAAAAAAAGATTATATTAATGTATATATATAAAAATAATCACGTAACAATGAAAATTGGTGAAAAAGTAAAAAATTTTCCAAAGCTATTAAAAATTGTAAATAACTTTAAAAAGACAGAGCCTAAAAAGTTTAATTTTTCATTAAATAGCGATATTGAAAATTTTAAAAATCAGACTTATTTTGTTAATCATTTTTTAAAGAAAATTAAACAGGAACATCTCTTAAAAGGCAGCATCCTTAAAAAAAATATTAATCAAAATTTCTTTAAAAAATTTTTATTTAAAGTTTTCTCTAAGCTGAAAGAGTTTAAAATTATGTTATTTATATTACAATTTTTTCTTCACCCCAAATATTTGCTCACTAAAAAATTTAAAGAAACTAAACTAAATTTCATAAAAAAAGAGGAAATACATTATTATCTTAATCAAATTTATAAAAAACAAAATTATAAAATAAAATCTTTGGACAAGAATATTTTTTTATTAAGAAAAAGCTAATGAAAAAATTAATTAATTTTTTTAAGAAATATAACATTTTTTTAAAATCCATAAATCAAAATTCTTTAAATAAAAAAATTATTTTAATATATTTTTATCTTAAAACAGACATTACAAGAATTATAAATAAATGTTTTTTTAAAGATCGTCTTATCAATGACAAAAGCTTGAGACTAACTGAAAATTGGTATTCAAATAACTTAATTTATTGGTGGTCATTAGGAAAAAAGTTTAATTTTTTTAACAAACAAATGAGTATATTGGAAATTGGTTCATTTGAGGGAGCGAGCGCTTGTTTTTTTTTAAAAAATTTCAAAAATTCAAATATTTTTTGCGTTGACACATGGTCTGAAAATTTTACGGAGGGAACTACTAATAAAAATTACAATTTTAATGACGTGGAAAAAAAATTCGACCAAAATACCTCTAAATATAATACAAGAGTTAAAAAATTCAAAATGACTTCCAATTCTTTTTTTTTAGATAACAAATATAAAAATTATTTTGATTTAATATACGTAGATGGTGCCCACGACTATAAATCTGTTATCAAAGATGCCTTAAATTCATTTATATTTCTTAAAAAAGATGGAGTATTAATATTTGATGATTTTCTTAAAAATCAAACACATAATGCCATAATGAAGTTTTTAGAAGAGAACGGTCATGCACTAGAGATAATCTTTGTTTATGGCCAAATCATTTTCAGAAAAACCTAACGCTAACAATTTTAATAAAAATTCAAAAAAAGCTTAATTATTCATTGACTTTAAGTGATGTAAATTTAAATATTTAATATATTAATTGCAATTAATGAAAAGTTTTCAAAATAAATCTATCTTAATTACCGGTGGCACAGGTTCTTTCGGCCACTCAATAGTTGAATTTTTATTAAAAAAAAATGAATTTAAAAAAATAATTGTTTTTAGCAGGGATGAACTTAAACAAAGTGATATGAAAAAAAGATTCTCCAACCATAAAAAACTTAGGTTTTTTATAGGTGATGTAAGGGACTATAGACGTTTATTAATAGCCACTAAATCAGTGGATTTTATAATACACGCTGCCGCTCTTAAACAAGTTGATACTGCTGAATATAATCCAACAGAATATATTGAAACTAATGTAATGGGTGCTAAAAATTTGATTGAAATATGCTCGCAAAATAAAATTGAAAAAATAATCGCTCTGTCTACTGACAAAGCTAGTTCACCGATAAATCTTTATGGTGCTACAAAACTTTGCAGTGATAAGCTTTTTATTTCAGCAAACAATTATATCACTGATTGCAAGTTTTCAGTTGTTAGATATGGCAATGTAGAAAATTCAAGAGGATCTGTATTTCCAATATTTTATAAAATTAAGAAAAATGATTTTTACCCAGTAACATCCAGAGAAATGACAAGATTTAGCTTATCTTTAAAAAATTCAATTGAATTAGTGTATTGGACGCTTAAAAATTCAATTGGATCAGAGATAGTGGTTCCCAAAATTCCTTCATACAGAATAGTTGATTTGGTAAAATCATTTAATTCTAAAGCAAAAATAAAGATTATAGGTTTAAGGCCAGGAGAAAAAATGCATGAAGAAATGATTTCAATTCATGATAGCTCGAACACTATTGAGATGAAAGATAAATATCTTATACTTCCATCAACTTTTGATTTAAGGCGGAAAAAGAAATATCAGAAAAGATTTTCTGCTAAACCGGTTGACAAAAACTTTCGTTATACATCAAATGCCAATAAAAAATTTTTAACAATTAATCAATTAAGAAAAATTGTTCAGCAGAATAAACCTTAATTAATCAACAAAGAAAATTAAAATAAATTTTAGTAATTTTGAAATGATTTCCATTAGAAATTTTCGCAAATCAGATATAGATAATGAGTATCTAGCTTGGATAAACGACTCAAAAAATATGAAATTTAGTAGGCACTTTAATAAAAGATTTACACTTAAAAGTTCCCATTTTTTTTACAAAAATATGAAAAAAAAAAAATAATTTTTTTTTTTTAATTGAAAAAAAAAAATTTAACAAAGTAGAAAAAGTTGGAACAATGATTGGTCATGTGAGTAAAAAAAAAAGATCATGTGATCTAGGAATTTTGATAGGAAAAAGGAAAAAAGGCTATGGTTTAATTGCTTGGAAAAAAGCAATGAAACTAATTTTTAAAAAAGGCTTTAAAAAAGTTACTGGTGGCGCTCAGATTAAAAATAAACCAATGATTAAAATTTTTAAGTATTCAGGAATGGCATATGAGAAAAAAGAATATAGATCAGTGAAAGGAAATCACAAAAAGATAAATATAGTATTTTATTATAAACTGAATAATTTAATTTAAATGAAAAAACACTTTTTATATGATGGATTAATAATTGTTGATGGGGACCTAAAAAATTCTGAAGAGAAAAAAAAAATAATTAGCAAAAATAACAACAAAAATTTTTTAAGCACAACTTTTAATTCAAGAAATTTTTCGATTAAAGACATTAATAAAATAAGATCAGAAATAGAATTTTTGGACTTAGATCATGTATTATTCTCAATAAGACCTTCTTTTCAAAATTTAAGGAAAAAAAATTATTATTTATTTCTTCAATTGGCTTCATCGTTAAAACTATGTAAATTATACGAAATTAACGATTTATACATTGATATAAAATATGAAATTTTTACGAAGAATAACTTTAAACTGTTAAGAAACTATTTAAGTATAACAAAAAAAGAAAACACAAAAAAGATCGCAACTTTCTTTCACTCCATTGATTATAAAGATTTTGAAAAGATCAATTTAATCAAATTTCATAATACTTTACAAAAGAGTAAAAAAGTTGTTGTCCAAAATGATATAAATCGTTCAAACAAAAAATTATTTTGGTTGGGTTTCGATAGAAATTTTAAGGAGGTACCTTGGGAAGCGAAATATCCTAAGGATAAATGGTATAAACTATCAAAAAAGATCACGGTTGGCTCACCTATGTTTAAAAATATTAAGTATTGTTCAAGGTGTTGTTTGCCCGAAACTTGGGAAGGTATCTCATTTGATAATGAAGGGATATGTACAATATGTAAATCAGCAGAAGATAAGATGACAATTGAATGGAAAAACAAGGAGAGAGAGTTAAATAAAATTTTTGATAAACATAAAAACAGTAATTATTACGATTGTTTGTTACCTATTAGTGGGGGAAAAGATAGTACATTTCAATCATATGTTTTAACAAAAAAATACAATCTTAATCCCTTAGCAATTACTCATGGACAAAATTGGTTTTCTTTTACTGGTAGAGAAAACCTTGAAAACTGTCTGAACAAATTTGATCTTGATCATATATTTTTTTGTGCATCAAGAAAAAAAATCAATTACGTTGCAAAATCCTCTTTAAAAAAAATTGGTGATGCGTGTTGGCATTGTCATATTGGAGCAGGTACATTTGCTATTCAGTCTGCTTTTGATTGGAAAATTAGATTAATAGTTTATGGTGAAGGATCAGCAGACTCTGATGCTAGAGGGTCATTTAAGAAAAAAGAAAAAATTTCACCATATAGATTTCTAAAAATTTCAGCTGTTAAAAAAAATAAAGAATTTGTAAATAAAAAGTATACATTAAAAAAATTATCTCACTGGAGTTATCCTGATGATAAAGAACTTAAAAAATTCAATCCTCAAATAATTTGTTTAGGAAATTACATGTTCTGGGATGAACAAAAAAATATAGATCTAGTAAGCAAATACTATGGATGGAAAAATACTCAGGTCGAAAATACTTACAAAGGATATAAGAGTAATGAATGTGTAATGGCAGGTGTACACGATTACCTTAATTTTTTAAAAAGGGGTATTGGCAGAGCAACAGTACATGCATCAGATGATGTAAGACGCGGGTTAATCACAAGAGAACAAGGATTTGAATTAGCAAAACGATTTGATACTCAAAAACCCCATGCTTTAAAATATTATAAAAAAATTACGGGTTATAATGATCGTCAAATTAATAAAAGTATTCTTAGAGCTAGAGAGAAAAGCAAATATG
>MDSZ01178158.1_pt1 | contig 17803 bp, 9 predicted proteins | sample 811201 | NCBI WGS metagenome assembly MDSZ01 (sample SAMN05326647, study PRJNA326480) | marine metagenome | isolation source: seawater | place: Indian Ocean: North | collected 2010
AAAACAGCAACAGCTACAGCTACAACAACGACGATACTCTTAACGAATGAAGAAAAAGAAGAAGGAGATAGCGTGAATAATAATAAGAGAATAGTGTACCCGAAAGCCTCGAGACAGGTTGCTGGGAATTCGCACAAGCACGCTCGGACCGGTCGTGTCGATGCGTTTGGACACTTTTATAAACCTACGGACGATACTCGAAAAGGAATGACTGAGTTACAGTTTTACGAAAACTGGAGAGTAGCGGAGCAAGAAAGAGTCCCAGAGTTTTCACCATTTTTAGCTACGTTTGTTTCGAGAACGGAACTATACGAGTCTCATGACGCGGCGAAACCAATGCCATTCTTGAAATTACGCGACGTGACTGCAGAAATGAAGCAAGCAAACGTAGTGGATATAAAAATTGGAGAACGGACGTGGCATCCATCGCACGATGCAGAATATAGAGAGAAACGGCACCGAGGTGACTTAGAAACAACTTCATCTTCGATAGGCTTTCGCGTTTGTGGCATGCTAACTTACGAGGAAGAAAGCAAAACGGAACGGTATTGGAATAGAAAATGGGCAAAAGCGCTGAACTTGGAGACGACTATGAGTGGTCTTGACGTGTTTTTCGGTCAGGATAGCGAGAGAATTGCAAATGTCGTTCAAAAGTTGAAGGATATCAGGAAAAGTCTAGAAACAAACCCGTTCCCGGTGTACTTTTTGGGATCTTCGATTCTTTTATGTTACGATAGCTCGGATCTTCACAGCGACGTGCGCGTGGTTGTCGTTGATTTTTGCAACGCTGTGAAGAATGAATCTAGAGAGGTGGATAGAAATTTTCTAGACGGTTTGATCTCTTTGACGAATATAATTGAAACTATTGGAGACCACATAAAAAGTGACCCGATGAGCTTGTCTAGTTCGTCTTCGGGATCCTCGACAGCTGGAATTTTCAATCCAATCACGGCAAGTCCTTCGTGTAGTAATTGAGAGTGAACTTTTTTTTAGCAACAAAAAAAAGAGCGTGTAGGTGTATAACATGGATGTAGTAGTTTTGTAGCATTACTTTTCTCAATAAATCAACTTATTGGGGGCTATATTTTTCGAGCAGTTTTCGGTACGCCTTTGTCAACGCAACGAATTTTTCTCCAGCACGACGATCGTTTGTATTCTTGTCCGGATGACATGCGAGAGCTTTGCGCTTATATTGCTTCTTGAGCACGTCCATGTTACCTCGAAATTCTTGTCTGCTCAGCTCGAGAGTGTTCAACAGAGCATCGTCTTCTTCTTCGCTAAGATAAGTTTGTTTTTGTTTTTGTTGTCTTTCGTATTGCTCCCAACGCCATTTATTTTCTCTTTCTTGTTTACTCTTTTCTTCTTTTTCTGCCTCCCAATCGACTTCGTGTGCAGTTGCTTCACAACCACACAAATGGCAATATAGCATTTCAGTATCAACAGTAAAAAATGAAGGGTTGCTAAACGTACAGTATCCTTGACACTTCCCGCATTCGTTGCAATGTTTTCGCCTCATGCCGGTAAGAAGACAGATATGACTTTTTTCTAACGTTATATTATTCTCCTTTGCTTCCCGCATGCGATTTTTTGCGCTTTGGATGATTTCTAACCGTTTCTTCTTCTTCAATCGAAGTTCTTTATTCTCTCTCTCGAAACTCGCTTTCTCACGCGCAACTCTCCGATTAAACGTACCTTTGTCTTCATGATCTTCATATGAACAAGAGCAATTTGCACAACACTCTCCGTCCTTGGCAGAGAGAAGCTTTCCAAGAAAAATATCGTAGCTCGCCTTGTTCACAGAAACTTTCGATAAAAGACTTGTGCTTTTGGAAACACGTTTAAAGTGCGGGCATGTCTTGCAATTGAGACATTTGCCGCGTTTCTCACCGTTTATGTCTTCGTCGCCTAAAACAGAAATCGGCGCCGCGGTCACTTGTATTAATTCCTCGAACGATATTTTCGCGAAATTAGGAATGGTATCATCGGGTGTATTTTTTCCTTTTGACAGAATGTCTGGTTTTACGCGCTCAGTTTTTCGTGCATTCTGCTCTTCCTCCCACTTCATAGCCCAACTTTCGCTCTCTAAATCACATTGATCATTTATGAATGTAGCATCGTCGCTAGAAACGTCGTCACCGCTGCCTTCGTCATCGTTTTCATTTTCGACGTCATCGTCGTCGCTGTCGTTGAAGGCCCACGTTCTGTTTCTCACTTCTTTCTCTGTTCCTTGTTCTTCGAGTTGTTCGAATTGAAACGCATCGAAAAAGTCAATGGATTGTTTTACAACGTCTTCGTTTCTTTGTTCTTCGTTCGATTTTGTATGCATGTACGTTTGTGTCCACGCATCTTTCCCTTCCTTTATTCCAATAGTTTTATGTTCATCCGTTTTTTGCGTTTGCGTCCACGCGTCTTTAAACTTTATTTTTACCGGTGCTTTTATTGGTTGTGGTCTTGGTACTGGTGTTGCGACATACCTCTCTGTTTCCTTTGACTCTACCTTGTTCTCTGCTTGTTCAGGCATATTCAAGTTTTTTAAAGCCTCACGCGCGACGTCGTTATCGGCATCGAGTTTATTGAGAATAAGTCTGTATATTTTAATCCCATCCTCCTTCCTTCTCAAAGCGCACAGCGCGTGTGCTTTTCTATTCAGTACTTTTACATTTGCTGGGTCTATTCGTAACGCTTGGTCGCAATCAGATAGTGCTGCGCTGAAATTCTCCAATTTTAAGTTTATTGCCGCTCTGTTTGAATAAGCTTTCACTCGGAGTGCAGAATTAGGCGAGTTTGAGGCTAGAGAATATTCTTTGATCGCCAAATCAAAGTCACGTCTATAAAAATAATCCGTCCCTCTTTCCAAATGGTTTCCATAAGTATCTACTTCGTGATAGTGACTCGGGCACCCGCATATAGCGCAATTCATGATTGCAACATCGTTTGATGGATGTGGTGTTAATGAGTCGGTTTGTTTTTTCGAATACAACTTCACGTTTGAAAGGTACTCTGGACATTGATTGCATCGGTTGCATTTACCCCTCACTATGCCCATCAAGTCTCGATTGGAATCGACTTCCAGATATCGATCGTTTTTCTTTCGATGAGAAGACATTTCCACCATATTGATATTGTTGTGTGAGACACGTCTGGAATCAAAATGCTTTCTTCATTTTTTTTTGTGGAAAAGGCGAAATGAAGCGTTATCGGTTATACTTCTTATTTTTTCCCTCTTTCCTTTTTGCGAACCGCACAAAAATTTGAGATTTTAATATGGCCCCGCACGAGAATGTCTTCTACACGGAGAAGTATTTGAACGATTCCTTGCACAATCCACAACGCAAAGGAGTGGACCACTCCTCGAAGGAAATCGCCAGCGCTGCTCGATTACTCGGTCGCGCCTCAGTCGTCGCCGATGAGAAAACAAAAAAGAAGTTGGAAAGAAAAAATGCGACAAACAAACTGAAAGAAAACTTGCTCAAAAATTCGAAACCGTTAGGTGATGGAATGGTTCTCGTTAAAAGTGGAGAATCTGTCCGACGGATAAACGTGAATGAGGTAGTGAGGGGGGGAGGGGAAGAAGATGTAGAAAGCAAGCACCACAGAAAACGGAAGTTTGATTCGGACAGTAGATGGAAAACAGAAGAAAGAATTAAAAATGGAGGCACAGGGGGCCAGAAAGAACTCAATGCTGCTCGAAACGCAGCTTCAGAACTTGAAAGGAAAAAAGGTCGAGGGAATGAAGAAGACGTGCTTCCCGTAGTAGTTTTACCATCCGAGATGGTTTTTGGATCCGATGGTTTTGTCAAAAATAGTAGCGATGACAATAAAAATAACGAGGCGATGAAAACGATTGCTATCGCGCGACGGAAAGCAAAAGAAATTTCAAAGCGAGATGTAAAGAGGAAAGCAAAGAGTAATCGATTTATTGGTCTTTAAGTAGAGATGTGTTTGTATTTCTTTTAAAGTATAGTGATGTAGAATAGAATAGTTAGCTATGTAGTAGGCAATAACGCGATGGAGTTTGGATTCCAGAGGATGCCAGAAAATTCTAAACAAAGACTCTGAACATACGGCGTGAAGAAATCTTCCGGTCGCTCTTCCTCCTCGTACGCGAATTTCAAATCATGAAAATCGTGGAGCGGTGGTTTTGTATACGTTTTAGCCGCCGTTGTGATTATAGCGGTCAAATCAGGAATGCTAAAAGAGTTCAACCCGCGTTCTCCTTGTTTTCTATCAATTTCTTCATTGAAGTGTGCCAACACGACGTTTATATTTTCTAACAGTTCCTTGAACCTCGCGTGTTTCTCAAACGTTTTGAGCTTTTCTTCCCGATGCAACAACGCATAAATCAACTCTGGGTTGTGTACTAAAACATTTTGAGATAATGCGGCGTTGAAAAGTTCGAGAAGTATGCGCAAAAAGTCTGCATAAACGTGCATTTCTGTTCCATCTTCTTTTGCATTCATCCCATCCGTGTGCAACTCTGCAAATCTCAAATATTTTTTCGCAATCAATTCGAAAATAGAGACGAGTCTCTGTGCCGCGTAGGCTGAAACGTCCCGGAAATGCGGTGCCATATTTGCCAGCGCAGCAAAGCAGTTTGTATGTAAATACACGTCGCGAAGTTTAGCCATATTAAAACGAACAGTTCGCGTCAACACAATTATGATCAAACTACCAAGCGTTGTTTTGGTCAATATTCTCTCTTTGTACCAAAAAATTTGCTGTGGTATTTGTATTTTGTGCACGTTCGCGTTGAACGTTTCGCCTTGCGACATGATTAAAAGAACAATCAACATCATATAGATTTGGTTTTGCGTTCGAGCCGATGCTTGGTATAACATTTCCAAAAGAGGCATGACGACTACTTCGACGTTGTCGTTGTTCAAACAGTACTCACAAAAATCGGACGCGCCGAGAATGCACGAATAGAACAATAAAACCGAAATATCGTTCGTCAACGCACGACCGAAGGCTTCATATAACTCTGAAAAAGATACTTTTGCTACTAGTTTACCCCCTGAGGTTGAAACACCAGCCAAACCAATTCTGCCATTCTCTTCTTCCTCTTCGATACCTCCTCCGCCGGATTCAACATCTTTATTTTCTTCTTTTACATTTCGAAGGCTTCTCAAGGCAGATCGAAACGAGTTTGACACCTTCGATCGATTCGAAGGATTATTAAAATTGATGAGGACAAGGAGAAGTAGCGAGGAAACGTCCGCTAAGGGTGATAAAGTGAGCATCACTTTACCAGAGGCGGATGCACTAGTTTGTAAAGATGACGACGAATCGGAATAGTTTACTTCCGCGTTTGCCGTTTTCGATCCAGGTTTTACGCCATACGATTTCAACCACACCTTTGGTTGTTTTTGCTCTATAAAGTTTCTCAGCAAAGCCGAAACGACATCTTCGTTCGTGAATGCGCCAGTGTTTGCTGATTTTGATGATGTTGATGTTGACGTTTTACTTTTGTGTTGCTCCCGAGCAGCGCTAGCCGACGACGCAACTTCGTGTATCATTTCCAAGAAAGGGTGGGTTGTCGGTCGGTTGGTCTTCTCGTCAACCATCGGTTGCGTGAGTTGCGTGCCGCTCATGACTAAGAGCAATGAAACGCACGCGTGATGTAATGGATACGTTGCATCCGTCACTTGAATGGCGTTGTTCTTACACACGGCCATCAACAAAGCCGTGCCGAGTTGATGCATGGCGCCATGTGTGGCGTTCTCGCCCGTGTAATTGCACGCCCAAGCGCACTCTTCCACGTTCGTTTCTTCTATAAAGTACTTCACGAAAGCGGAGAGTAAAACGACAGCGTTGATAGCTTTCGTCGGTACCTCTCGCGTTTCAAAGTTGACATTTTCCAAAACTCTCGAAACGAAAATCATCAATCTTCCCAAGTTATTCGACGTTCGATGGTTCTGACTCATTTGCTTGCCGTATTCGTGCACAGATTTTTCTATTTCCAAGTTTCCAGCCGCGCTCAAGGCTTCAGGGAAATCGCACAGCGCTCCCCACACGTTAGAAGAAGAAGAAGAAGAAGATTCACCATCAGCATCTTCATTTTTAGCACTTTCGTCGTGCAAGGATATTGGTGTGATACTGGCGAGCGCGGCGAACAACGAACGCACTTCGTCCCCGGCGAGATGCGACTGCACCGATACGCCGTTTCCCATGAGTTTGTTCCTCTTTTTCTCTCTCTCGAGTTGGTTTTTACGTATATATCGAAAGGACCACGAAGAGGAAGAAGAAGTGAAGAGTTTTTTTTTCAACTCGGGATCGACATTTTTACTTTTGGAAGCGTGTGAACTCAACCGCTCCAGCCCTCGAATTTTTTTTTATTTTTTTTGGCAAAAGTTGCCGTCGTTTTACTTTTTGAGACGTGTCCGGTGTCGTGTCATCGCATCTCGTCCATTCGTACGAGATATATATCTGAAGTGTAAAAAATAATCCAAATCATCATCAGAAATAAAAGCACGAACGATGGCATCATCATCAATTGCCGTGTCTTCGAAACTCTCACGCACTTCCCCGACGTTTCGACGAGGAGGAAGTCGATCATCTGTCCTCGTTGGTAAAAAAATTAACAACAAGACGAAAAGTGGTGTGAAAAGGATAAACCTTCAAACGAATGCGTTGAGAAACTTTGATTATCCAGAAGCGCTTTTGTTCGATTGCGACTGCGTGCTCTGCGAAACAGAAAGAGACGGACACAGAGTCACGTTTAATAAAACATTCAAAGAAAATGGGCTCGACCACGAGTGGGGAGTTGAATTATACGGCGAACTGTTGAAAATTGGCGGAGGTAAAGAGCGCATGACGCATTACTTTGATAACGTGGCGCCAAAAGACTCGGAACCGTGGAAATCAACGACGGATCCGGAAGAGAGAAAGAAACTCGTCGCGGCGTTTCACAAGAGAAAAACGGAAATGTTTCTCGAAGTGGTGAAAGCTGGCGAGTTACCGTTGCGACCAGGCGTCGCGAGGTTAATCGGCGAAGCTTTAGAAGCTGGATCGAAAGTCGCCGTGTGCTCCACCTCAAACGAAGTCGCCGTGCAAGGTATTGTGGATACAATGTTACCACAGTACGCCGACAGAATGCCAGTTTTTGCTGGAGACATTGTTCCGAAGAAAAAGCCAGCGCCCGATGTGTATTTACTTGCCGCCAAAACTTTAGGCGTCGATCCTGCGCGATGCGTAGTCATCGAAGATACACACATTGGTTTACAAGCGGCAAAAGCAGCTGGTATGAGATGCTGCGTAACAAAGTCAATATACTCTGAGGATGAAGACTTCACGGGAGCGGATGCTGTTTTCGATTGTTTAGGTGAAGAAGGCGATGAACGAGCGAAATTCCACGACTTGACAACTCCCGGGACATTCTGGTAAGTGAGTTTTCTTCTCTCTTGCTTTTTTTAAATAATTATGGAAAAGGCTCAATCCACCCTTACCTCAACACTTAAATGGCGATTGGTACGTTGGCGAAGAAGAGGTAAAAGTAGAGGTAGAAGATAGCGAACAACAACAACAACAACAACAACAAATCGTCGAGAATAATAATTTGAAAGCGATTTTAGAAGATATTGAAAAACTATGAAAACACAAAGCACAGAGCACACTTATTATATATAGAACAGAGTTTTGGTGAAACGATGGTACTTTTTGTACACACTCTTATTTTTCTGCTCTTTGTCCCGTTGAGCCCCTATTTCCTAATACACCATCAAAATTTGGATTGAGTCGATCGTCTTTGAGTGGGTAAAAATGCCTCAAACCAATGAAAAAACCGATACCGAGTGCGATTTTAGCATGCCCCGAGTGCGAGATGAGCTTTCGCACATTGTCCCTCACCGCGACGCTTTGCAACACGGCGCAACTTTCACACTGGGGCCAAAATCTCTGCTTAGGAACGAATCGAATAAAATTGAAAAACTTTTGATACAAAGACACACTTGCACCTCTAGAAGCTGCGGCATTCGCGGCACTTCCGAAGGCTATTTTGTTCGGCGGCATGTGGTCACCAATCACTTTGAGCGTTTTTCTACCACAGTGATGACACCCGTATTTTCGCATAAACTTTTCCAAAACTGCTTTTTGCGTTTCATTCGCATAATTAGATCCATTTGCTTTAATGCTTTCGACTGCATTTGCACCAATCTTTGCGACGTCGCTCGGCATAGCTTTCGAGAACGATCCCTGTGAGGCGAAGAAAAATAAAACGCTACCTAACGCGGCGTCAAATACTGTTTCATCCTCATCCCACGTCGTCTCCATCATACCTTTCTTCCTGTTTTTCCTTCTTCGCCGCGATCTCTTACTATTATCGCTATTACTAATGTAACCAGTACTATTGATATCACTACTATCACTAATTTGCTTCAACCCAGCGCTAACAAAACTTCCCATCTGTGTTGCGCCGTGGACTTTGCCGCCTTCTCGAGACAACGAAAAATCTGAGGCAAAAAGCATCGCTTGTCCGGCGCATACGGAAGCCATCATCGTCGATCCCAAACCTAAAACCGGACCAAAATTCGATGCTGATGATATTTTAGCAATCAATGCGACTTTCTGAAACGCTTGCATGGAAGCAGCCATACAAACGGCTGAAGCAGCGCTGCCAAACGCTAACGGTAACGCGTGTGTTTCCAAACGGAAATTGTTTTTCCAGTGTTCGAAATCAGGAAACTTGTTCTCTATGAGGCTTTCAAAGGAAAAACTCTTCCTGCGCGACGCTGCCGAAAGAAACGTCATTGACAGCAGTACAGAGACGTTCTCTTTCGTATTGTACTAGTATATTTACGAGTTCTGGTGATAACAACGCGTGCTTTTTTTGTTTAGATTTTCTTCTTTCCTACCAGGATTTTTGAATTTACTGGTATTTGGCACCTTAGTTTTTGTCTCAATCTGGATGGAGCAGAGTATGTTTAGGTGAAAGAGCAGCATGATGAACGGCACAAATATATTCCATAGTCTACATAACTAAAGAGACACACGTGTAGCTGACTAAGTCCTAAAACTAACCTAAATTTCTTTTTCTTTTTTGTTTCTCTCTCTTTCTCTCTCGTTCTTTCTCTTTCCGCACGCTTCCCTAACCGTTCGGGGGAGAGGATTCCTTCTCCACGAACTCTGATTGACCGTACTTCCACCCGGTGCCGTCGACAGAAACGTACGGCGGGATACGTTTGAGGCGATCGGTCATTATTTCAAATGCGAGTCGTCCCATGTTGGAGGAGAATGTACCAATGAAAGCGTGACCACTAGCGAGGAGCTCAACATCGGCAGCGGTTTCCATGCCTATCCGTTCTGGATCGCCGTCACCGGCGCGGAGTCTTCGTTCAATGAATCCCACCTGAAAATGCTCCTCTTTCTTTTGGCGATGGTTTAATTTTTTCGCAAATTTACCTCTATTTTTACTCCACGTTTTCGGATGGTACCATTTTCGATCGATCGGGGCGTACATCAGCTCAAGATCGCTCTGAGCACAATGGCGCTCGGCTTCCTTCACAGTTTTTTCATCGTCGGTAGCTAGAAAAATATGGCTGAATGTATTTGGGTACGCGTTCCTGATTAAATCCACGTACGCGGCGTACTCTTTAAAACTTGCGCACCCGTATTTTTTAACTCTGTTTTTGGTCGCGCACGCGTCACCTTTGCGAACATGGATAGAAATTACGCGATGTTGAAAGTCATGTTTGTTCGGCCACTTCATAAGCTCTTTTAATTTCGCTACTTTTGATGCAAACTCGTCATTTGGTCTCCACAGTCTGTTGCTTAGCGCCGCGTGCCAGGAGAAAAAACTTCGAGCTTCCGCTGGCACACGCTGTTTAGAACGATGCTTCGGATCGAGTTTCGGCATTTGGGCTCTATTAATGGTCTGAATATCGCATTTCGAGAGTGGTTTAAGATAACAGCGAAGAGAACGATTACCACACGCTTTACCTGCAAAACCCGGCAACGAGCCCGCCGAAAAATCATACACGTTCGCCTTTTTCTTCGTTTCAATGGCGTCCGCGAATTGATATATGCTATACATCACGATTGCTCCGAAACCTGTTCCAGGATTCGCGTGCACGCGTACATTTCCGGGAGAATCGCATTTTCTCCGTTCATAAACGTCGAAAAGCGGCGTTAAATCCGGATATGCAACCCGTTTACCATTCTCGCCCCCAAAATAATATTCCCTGGACGGAAAGTAGCGCGAAACGTCTCTCATAGGTTTACACTTGCCCTTCTCCTTCGCTTCTGGAAGTTTTCCCGGTGGACACGTAAACGGTAACAGCTCCTCAAGGTTTGTCTCTTCAAAAGTGTTTTCAACCATAGGCACGTCTATTTCCCCAGTCGACTTCCCATCTTCAAAATCTATAGGTCGTATCCCGTCTCTCACTCTTACTCTCTCGACCGCGCCTTTCTTCTCGCCCCTCGCTCCTATGACTTCAACATCGGCACCGACGACAAGCATTGCAATCGCTGCCAGCTGTAAAATCGTAATGATCTTCACATCTCTCCAAGACCCCCAAAACGCGCAGACCGAGTTGGTCTCGAGACGTTCGCGTCCGTCGAGCGCGAGCGGGTCGTCCTTAGGTGTCATCATTCGCACCCTTTCTCTCTCATTTTTTAGGCTTCGTAAAGATTAGTAAAGAGATAAAATCAAATGTAACTCGTGCTTGTCGCCAAAAAAATCATAAAAAACAAGCAACCACGTCGATAATGAGTGACACCTCCGTCCTCTTTTCTCCGAAACGGTCGGGAACGTATGTTGCGATCGTGCTCCTCGCAACGTTTTTCTTGCTCTTGGAAACCTTCGGGACGACCATGTCTGTGGGGGATGAACAGAAAACTTACGAAGAGGAGGTGGTGCCTTCGGTTTTGTCGAAAACGATCGGGAGTGCGAACAAAGAGACGACGTCGATCGCGGAACTCCTCGAAGCGAGTGCACCAGAAGAGAAATTGGAGAGTAACAATGTAATGAGGTATCCAACGTGTACAGATTTCGAAGACGATGATGCAAACGTCGAAGGTCTTGAGGGGGTGAAGACGTACGTGACTGAGAGATTGAAATCTGCGGAGCGATTTACGGAACCGTTTAAATATGCGACGTATTTTTGCAACTTTTTGCCACAGAGAACTTATGAGAACATCACGAAATATTGGCCCCCGACCCACGCATTTTCAAATTATGCGAGTAAGAGCAAGAGTTGTAGCAAGTTCGGGTGTCGGTATGCGATGGATATTGGTGCGATTTTGAAACCAAAGGGGAAGGCGGGAAAGAAATGGATGGAACACCAGGAGGCGAGGGCGACGTGGGAGCTTCTGAACGGTGTGGTGTTCAGCAAAGAGTTTGAGGAAGCCCTTTTTGATAAGCTCGGAGTGAAGGGGAGCAAAATCAAACGACGGGAGATTCGAGTTTTTTCGGATGGAGATGGGCAGAGTAACGGGCGCGTACATACCGATATGGACGCAATGAAGGTGGCGACGATGATGCTCTACGTCACGGAGAGGACGGAACCAATGTGGGATTACGGAACGTGCCTACATACTACGGCTCAGTGGAAAAAAAGGAAGAAGATGAAATTGAGGGAAGGAGGAAGAGTCGGACGGGGGGACGGTGAGAGCGAGTGTGCGTCGAAATTCAGATACCTTCCTAATACGGGGTATGCGTTTCGGGTCTCCCGAGACAGTTGGCACTCGGCGCCAAACTCGAGAATCAAACACTGGAAAGGTATCCCGAGGAATAGCATTCTCGTAAACTGGTATTGATATTCCTTGACTTTCCAAAAAAATAGACTTGCTCTGTAGAATAAAAATAGACTTATCTAGTTTGCAATATCACATTTGTTATCGTAGTACATATTACAGTGTTAGTTTTACAAATTGTTCAAACTACAAACGTCTCGGTGGAAGTGGGGGTGGTTTCGCAGGAGGTTGCGGAGGTTGTTGCGGCGCAAGAAATGTAGCAGGCGGGCGTCCCCCTGGAGGTGGAGGTATGTTGTTGTTAGATTGTTCAGCGAACCTTTGATTCGTTCCAGCTGGAGGAGCCATATTTGGCACAGGCGGTGGTGCAAACGGAGGTGGAGCTGGAGCAAATGATGGAGGTGGAGGCGGCGGTTGAAACGCAAGCACATTATCGACGCCGCGTTGCTGCTGTTGCGCTTGCGCCGTCACATTCGCAAAAGCTGCCGCTGCCGCTGCGGCAGCCGCTACCGCTGCGGCAGAAGAATGGTGCACGTTTTGAGAAGATGGTGGTGGGAATTCGTTTGCACCAAACGATAACATCGACGTGGACTGTATGAGCTCGTCGTTCACAGATTTATCGTCACGAACGCCTTTTGTCGTCGCTGTACTTTTCTTCCCTGTAGTAGTGGTGTTTTCATCCGCCGCTTTCGTTGCCTCGTCCACTTCTTTAAAGCCGAACATTTTCCCAAACCTATAAATCTCCAATAGCTGTTCGTCGAAATCGCCATACATTTGCATCTCTTCATATTTCTCGTATAGTTTTAGCGCAGTTCTCGCATCTTCGATGGAGTCGTGCGTTTTTGATTGAATATCTTCCTTCAACAGATATTTCGACAAAAATTTTAAACCGAGCTTACGTTGGCGCTTAAAATGAAACAATTCCACAGTATCGATGATTTGAGAAGGAGGAACAACTATATTAATCATCTTAAAGTCTTGTTTCAAACCATGTCCAACGAAAATACATCCACAGTCAATCAAATAACGTAGTTTCAAGTACGCGTGCTTCAGCTGAGTGATAAAATGTGAGCTGATGGCGGGATCTAGATCACCGGGTTTTAAACCAGAAAAGCGGGTCAGATAATCATTCACAGGCTCCACGGCACGTATGTAATCATCGATAACTGGCGTAAATTTCTCTGAACCTTGTCCACGAACGACTGAAATTCGTGCAAGTCCCAGACGCGCCGGGATTGATTCAAATTCTGAGCCGTCTGCATTTTTTTCCATGATTGCAGGAACGAGCTGAACAAACTCTGCATCAATACCAACCAAGTAACCAGGCGAAGGAATATCATCTCCTAGGAGCGAAAACGGCTTGAACGGCACCGACTTTGGAATCGAGACGTCAAGCGTGATTTTTCGATATAAATCCTCGGTGATGGGTGAATCTGGTAAATTCAACGGTTTCTTATCGACTCGCGTGTAAAGACATAAGCACGGTAGCTTCAAATGTCCATAAAGCTGTGTGACTTCATCCTTGGAAACTTCAGAGACCATGAAATCGTTAAATAGAAGCCACTCGCTCTTCCCCGCCCCAGTAGCGGAACTGTTACCACCCAAAGAGTCGCCAACATCCAACCGTTCTCCCCCGTCTCCGCCTCCCATCTTCGATGACATATTCTTAGGCGTGAACGGTTCTGCCTTCTCCGCACCGAATTCCACAGCATTTGATCGCAATCTTGAAGACAACGGCGTTGCGGTCGCCTCTTTGATCGCTTGTTCTTCCTTCTTTTCTTTCTTGTTAGCACTCGTTGTGTTTTTCCCTGCGAATACCAAAGGCGAGACCCCCGGAGTCATTCCAACCGGTGACGATACATCAAAACACCCGGGCGCATCGACGTATGGTGGCTTTACCTTTATGAATGAGACTAAATGACCCTCCAACTTCGAAATATCGCGCTGTTGATGTTGCTGTTGTTGATTTTGTTGATGCTTTTCGTTCGGTTTCCGTGCGAAGACCACCATACCTGTAAGTTCATACACGATTCCAGTTTCGACCTTTTCAAAATCTTTTGCGTCACTCGCGTGTCGCGCCGTTAAAGTACCCCCTCCTGGAACGAGTTGTATAAAATGCGGAAGCCAATGCTCGTGCAACTTTTCCGAAAAACCATTGGAACCTGGAACGGCGTCAGCTTTGACGCCCCACCAGTGTAAATCTAGCATATCGCGCATACCAAGAGAAATAGATAGGACATTTGGGAGTTTCTTTGGGAATTTAGTTTGCGCCATTCGCGTATATGCTTTGTGAGACTCACACCACGCGCGAACCTCTTGTTTGATGCACATCGATTTCACGAGTAAATCGACAAACGGTGGTCGAGGAATAGATCGATCGCTTGGATATTGTAAATCAATTTGAAACTTACGCATATCCTTGTTTTCATCACGTGAGCACTGAGCGCAGCGCAACTTTTCTTGCGTAATAATGCCGAAAGATTCTTCGACGCTCGTTAGCGAAGTTGAATTTGACGATTTAGTATCGCTTGACGATTCTTCCTTGTGCAATTGCTCTAATATAAATCTCTGAAATGCCTGGATCCTCTTTGCTGGACTCTTTTCGCTGCGAGCTTCGAGTTCACCGCCATTTCCTTCAATCAAGCCTAACGCAGCTGCCTCGCGAACTTGCCGAAGCGTTCGAAGGAAATTGAGTGGTTGACACGCCGAACCCGTCGGACACGTATTCAACATGTGACTTAAAAATGACAACTCACACGTTAAACAGAATTCACGTTCGCATGTGTGCGACATGACCCGAGAGCGCAACTCCGGAACATAATGTAACATCTGTAAGACTGGATTCACGTAACAATTGGCTAAATCGTTTGTGAGTCCCGGTAAGCACGTTTTGTTAAACGCTCTAAAATCAAACGATTCAAACTTTCGTTCAACTTTGAAACTTCGATTACACTCTACTCGCTGATACATTTTGGGAAGGTTTTGTTTCGATGCGCGATCTCTTTCAAGATCTCCAGCCTCAGCCGGCGGTGTAATTCGCGATTTGAGCAAGTAATAGTGAGCTCGCCGAACTTCTCCCGGTTTTAAGCCACGATTATGGTAGGGATTATTACTAGAATACGCTGATCGAGAGTTCAAACCACTAACCATTGTCGGTATACCACCTCCGCCAACCATGCCACTCATTCCCGCTCTATTCGGGTTCACCGTACCCAGAAAACCACCGCTGTTTATATTGGCTTGATTGAACGTGTTGACGGTACTGCCACTGGGATCCAGAAGATCATAATTGGTTGCGTCCGAGACTGGGGCTACAGTTTCGTACGAGTTATAATTTACAAGCGCAGAATCATTCGTGCACCACGTGTGCACCCATCCAGAAGTATCACCGAAGCTCATGCACTGTCCACTTGATGAGATATCCATGGAATACATAGTCGCACCTTGCAAGTCCACTTGAAATTGATACGGTAGTCCCGCTGAATTGTTTATATCGTTCGCCTGTATGAACCCACTCTCCCCTGCCATAAATAAAACACCAGGTCTCGCTGGGTTGAATTTAATCACCACTGGTCCAACAGGAAAATGCAAATGGTGTATAGCTCTCGCCGTGAATCTTGTGTCATACACTTTCACAAATTGGTCTAGTACAAGAGAACCACCGCGCGATGTGAAACCACAAGTTGCCGTAATATCATTCTGGCACGTCAATGAACACACCGCTCCTTGATGCGCGTCGATGCGCATTTCCTCTCGTAATCCATTTCGAGGGTCACGGAAACATAACTCGCCATGTAAACCTCCCGAAGCCAACAGACCACGTTGAGTGCCCCACTCCATGCGCATCGTTCCTTGTCCAGTTTTCACATTCTTAATGACAATACCACTGATTGGATCGAAATGAACGATTCCTGCGCTCGCTTTTCCTACGTATAACTTTCCACCCACGTGTCCTCTGCCGTGCTCGTATGCTGCACAAGTATATGGAGAATCTCGTCCTTCCCCGGTAACAACATCGAGAGTTGTTTCTCCAGCCGTTGTGTGGTACCCTACGCTATTACCACTCACAGATATCGCACCACCCCCGATTGGGACCACATCTGCTATCGCGTATTCCCGATCCTGAATTGCGCAGTGTCGTTCGAGCGAGGGTGCGTGCGACAGAGTCAGACTTCCCGTCTCCGTTCCCGTCCAAAGTAACTCTTCGGACGAATCGTACTTCACCACAGTTACCGGGGGCGCCAAAACGTGACCGAGTTCTTCTAGATGGTGCGGGAGCGTCGTCGAGACGCCGTACGGATAGAACCCATCCATCTTGCGTCCGTGTGAGGCACACACGCGCGAACGTCGATAGATATTTTTATGGCGTCAATAATACAAAGTACAACGAGTCGAAAAAAAGTAACACCTACGTACCTTCAGCTTTGTTCGTTTTTGCAGGAAATTTTCGCACGACACGCACGTCATTTACACGCAAGTCACAATAACTCAGCGGATTGGAAGAGCGAGCATTCACATAAAATGCGAGGGTCAGAACGTTCGTCGACCAAATCTAAAGCGCAAAGACGTGTTTGGACGACATTCCTTTTGGCTTGCGTCGTAGGGACTATAATCTTCTCTTTCGACAGCAACAACAACAACAACGACGACGACGACGACAGAGGAATAATAAAGGAAGGCGAACGAATCATATGGGAGCACACGAAACAGATGGGTTATAGCGATGCAATTTATGGCGAAGACTCCATATCGTCGACACAATCACAGTATGGAAGTGAATCAGTTTTCGAGCACACTAGCAAGAAGTTTTTAAACAGTTTCAACGGCGCGGTGGCCATGCACAAGGGATCGTGCAAAGAAGGGGCTCAGATTCAAACTCCTTGGATTGGAAAGGATGGAAAAAAGATAACCTTGGGGAGTTGCACGAAAAAGGCGCTTGCGGTGTTACCAGATACAGATCCTATAGCTTTTCGAAGATACAACTCGTGTGCAGTCGTCGGTTCAGGAGGGATTATGGTGCACAAATCAGTAGCCGCAGATAACCTCGGCGAAGCTATTGATAAACAAGACGCCGTCTTTCGTTTTAACCTCGCGCCGACGAAAGGATTTGAAAAATCTGTCGGGTCGAAGACGACATTTCGATTAATTAATCGCAAACATTTCGGCTTTCGAGAATTCGAGAATGAGACAACGTTGCAACACACGACAACCCCGGACGTGATGAAACAGTTTTTGGACTACAGGTCTTTACATCCAGATTTACCTACCTATCCCATCGACGGGAGTTTTTACAAGTACGTGATGAGCGATAAAGACGTAGCAAACACGCGGCCGTCAAACGGTTATCTCGGATTGAATCTCGCTTTGATGATATGCGATATGATTAACGTGTATGGTTTTGCCCGTAATTGGAAACAGCGTAACATGAAATATCACTACTTCAATCGAGAGGAGCCGAACGAAAGTCAAATGTTGCGAGATGGTAAAGGGGAGATGCCTCTAATCGAGCATCTGATAAAGAAGAACAAGAATAGAATCAAAATGGTGCACATGTAGTGTAGAGTAGATAGTGTTTATAGTTTTTATCCAAGTCCGATTTCTTTCTTCCTTTCTTTACTCGTGGGTTTGCGCGCGTGGTAGAAGATGCGCATATTCCGAACTTCCAGGGCATCCGTTTTCGTGCGCGTATTGCAAACATTCGAGGTGACCTCCTGCGGCAGCTCTAGAACAAATCGCTTCACAAGAAATACATCCTTCTTGCGCGTATTTCAAACACTCTTTGAGGTGACCCTTTTTGGCAGCCCAAGAACAAGTCCATTTATCCCAGGGACATCCATTTTCGTGCGCGTATTTCAAACACTCGAGGTGACCAGTTTTGGCAGCATCAGCACAAGTCCATTTATCCCAAGGACATCCGTTTTCGTGCGCGTATTTCAAACACTCGAGGTTACCATTTTCGACAGCATAATGACAAGTAATTTCATCCCAAGGACACCCGTTTTCGTGCGCGTATTTCAAACACTCGAGGTGGCCACATTTGGCAGCATTATAACAAGTTTCTTTATCCCAAGGACACCCGTTTTCGTGCGCGTACTTCAAACACTCGATGTGACCATAT
>MDSZ01055135.1_pt1 | contig 17799 bp, 15 predicted proteins | sample 811201 | NCBI WGS metagenome assembly MDSZ01 (sample SAMN05326647, study PRJNA326480) | marine metagenome | isolation source: seawater | place: Indian Ocean: North | collected 2010
ATATTTTTTATAGAATGAAAACCTTACTTGAGGAGGTTGGACTAAAAAACATCAAAGAAAAGCCCGTCGTAACTTATAATAAAATTGAACTAGAGAAAGTAAAACAATGGATAAATAAAAAAGTCGGAAGTCAAAAATTTGTGATTTTACATGCTGGCAGCAGTCACAGAAGAAAAGACAAAAGGTGGCCCTTTTTTAAAGAGTTAGCCAAAAAATTGGAGAAAATAGGCTATAAAACCCTTTGGATAGGTGGTAGTGAAGATCAAGAAATCAATCGTTTAATGTCAAAGAACATTGGGATAGATGCGACTAATGCATTTAACATTCATGAGCTCGCCTGCTTGGGGAATTTTGCACAATTCGCTGTAACGAATGATTCTGCTCCGATGCACGTTTTGTCCTCTTGCAATATCCCGGTAATTGGACTTTTCGGCCCGACAGACAAAAAGCTTCATCATGCAATTGGAAATCTTCCACTGGCAATATCAACTGAGAAATCGGATGAAAATATGGCAACGATCAGCATTGCTGAAGTAATGGGAAAATTACAACGAGAAAACTTAATATGAGAGCAATTCACTGTACAGCTTACGATACATAGGTATCACGGCTTCAGAGGAATATTTATTTTTAAATTCCTTATTCGCCTTAATAGCTTTAGAAAACCTTGTTGGGTCTCTCATTACTTTTTTAATTTGTCTAGCGATCTCAACGCAGTCAGGTGTCTCCAAAAAGTAAGCTAATTCGTTATTCAAGACCTCCAGAGGTCCTTGTGTTTTAGTGGCCAAAATTGGAATACACATAGACATAGCGTCCAAAATTACGAGCCCAAAAGGCTCTTCTAATGAAGATAGCACAAAAAGATCTGCATCATTCAGGTACGTATTTATATCGTCAATCCAATTCATTATGGTGATTTCCTTGGAATGTCCACTACCATCAATGAGACGTTGTAAGGCATTTTTTTCCGGGCCTGCCCCGGCCAGACTTAAGGAGACTGCAACACCCTCATTTCGGAGATTTACTATTGCCTTTATTAGATTGTCAAAGCCTTTTTTTTTCACAAATCGTCCCAAACTTTTTACAACAAAATGATCACCACTAGGTTTTTTCTTCCCAATTATATTTTTGTTCTCAATGTTTTTAGACGATTGAAAATTAGGAATTTTAACTAAGTGATCCTCTTGAAATCCATTGTCAATCATATGCTTTCTTTGAGCATCGGTTGTTACTATAATTTTTGTCGTGTTTCGATAATATTTAGGATTTACCAAATTATGAGTTTTCGATACAACGGGGATTGATAAAACTTTTCCAGCCAAACTACCAAATTTTGTTGCTCGAGCTAGATGACAATGTATTAAATTCGGATTGAAAGTTTTTAAATGATAAAGTATTTGTACAACTGCTGAATAATCATAAGAGTTGAGACATAAAATATTTTTTACACATATGTTTTCCTTTCCGAGAAAATATTGCTCTGCTCTACCACCTCTAATACCGATTGTTAGGATCTTAAATTGTTGGAGAGCCAGACATCTTACTATTTCGATATAAGATTTTTCGGCTCCACCTAAATCACTCGATAACATTATTTGGGCTACTCGCATCTACAAATACCTTTTAATTTATCAATAACATGAACCACTTCCAAATTTTCCAGGTTAGATTCAGGAGATAATAAAATTGTTCCATCTAAATGCCAAGGCTTATATCGACTGTGATTACCTGGACCGAATAAAGTCAAGGTTTTACAACCAACACCGGCGGCCATATGCCCAAGCCCACTGTCATTACCAATAAACAATTTTGCCTTACTCATTAGATATGCCGCTTCTGATAATTTCGTCTTTCCTCTCAAATCAAATATTCTAGGATCAGCAATCTCTATACCTAATTCTATTTCTGCATCAATATCGTTGCCCAGAATAAAAATATAGCTAACGAGTTTCTGTTTCAGAATAGAGCTGATTAAATGGCCATAATTTAGCCCTGGCCACATTTTTTTTGACCAATTTGCGCCTGGCGCTATTACAAAAAAATCTGACGGCGGATTTGTTTGTTTAACTATTTTTAAGATAGGCCCGAAGGGCTCTAAAAGGTACAACTTACAAGGGGGTGGTTCTTTTAGGTCAGGTATAATTTTTTCTAGTATACTAAAGTGTTGATAAACCGCATGTTGATCAGATTTAGCTTTTTTCCATTTTATAAGCCTTTTTTTTCCTTTTAATAAAAAAGGCATAAAAGGGGTTCTTAAATCTACAATCAGATCGTAATTAACGGACCGTAATAACTTTAATAAACCAAATTGCTCTCGTGTATTAGCCTTTTTGTTTTTATTATAAATTTTGTCAATATATGGGAAAGGCTCTAATAAAGAGGAAGACCTTTTATCACCTAATGCATGAATCCTCATATCTGGGAAGTATTGATTTATAGCTTCAAAAACAGGTGTCGTCATAACCAAGTCACCAATGTTACTTAGAGTAATTAACAAACAACGTTTCAAATCAAACCACCAACTTTATTTTCCAATACAAAACTTACTAAAAATATCACCTAACAAATCTTCTGTACAATATTCACCCGTTATTCTTGATAAATATTTTATTGAGCTTTTATAATGTTCTGATAATAGTTCAGGGTTTGCGAAAGGAAGCGAGGAGGATATATTTGACAGTTCTTCTAGAGCACATTCCAAAGCCACTATATGTCGGCTCCTGGCCATAAATTCAGTCTCAGCCTCATCTTCCGCTATCAATATCGAGCCTATCTTTTCCATAAGCGATTCCACCCCATCGCCCGTCATAGCTGAAACTCCGGTGAAATTTTGTTGTGTTCTCAAAATGTCTATCCTATCTTTAAGTCTATCAATTTTGTTGAGAATCAAGAATATTTTACTTTCGTATTTTGTAAGCTCTAATTTAGATAACAAATTTTGATAGTTGTTTAAATCTCTTTGATTATCAACAACAAACAAGACAACATCTGAAAAATGGATGGCATCCTTTGTTCTAGCAATCCCCTCTCGCTCAATTTCATCAGCATCCTCCCGGATACCGGCTGTATCAATTAGTTTAATTGGGTTCCCTTTTATCTCTATAGATACTTCGATTGTGTCCCTTGTGGTTCCTGGTTGCTGATTTACTATTGCTCTGTTTGATGAGGAAATGATATTAAGCAAACTCGATTTGCCAACATTTGGTTTACCAGCTAGCACAACCTGCAAACCCATTGATAATTTATTTCCGTTTTTTGCAACTGTAATTAATTTTTTTAATGCTTTTCTCTGATTTTTTATCTGTTCATTTAATGAGGATTCAAAATAATTTTCTGTTTCATCGCTAAAGTCTATCGCAGCTTCAAGCTCTACAAGCGAATTTTTTAATTGAGCAGAAATCTGATTTACCCGCGTCGAAAAACTTCCAGAAAGGGACCGCTGTGCGCTTTTCACAGCTCTTAAACTTTGGCTATTTATCAAATCTGCAACAGCCTCAGCTTTTTCTAGAGTCATTTTTCCGTTTCTAAAAGCTCGTTCCGTAAATTCTCCTGGGTTGGCAGGTCGGGCTCCGCGTTTGCAACACAACGACATTACTTCATTTAAAATTACTGGATTTCCATGACATTGAATTTCAATCAGGTCGTCACCAGTATATGACTTCGGTGCCTGGTATAAAACAACAATAGCTTCGTCAATAGTTTGTTTATTCTCATCTTTGATAGAACAAAGTTTCGGGACCTTAACTTGGAGTTTTTTTCCTGTGACACCAAAAGCTATTGACTTGGCGTTCTGTCCTGAGAGCCGTATTACCCCTATGCCGGATCTACCGCTTGGAGTAGATATAGCTACAATTGTATCGTTTTGCATAAAATCTTAACTTTGTTCGATCTGTTTCGTAATTCTCCATTGCTGTAGTATCGACAAAACGTTATTAGCCAACCAATATAGAACAAGACCAGACGGAAAAAAGGCGAAAAAAGCTGTAAACATAATTGGCAAGAATTGCATAACCTTTGCCTGGATTGGGTCAACCGGCGGTGGATTTAACTTTTGCTGGAGCCACATGCTTAATCCCATTAAAACCGGCAAAACAAAAAAGGGATCTTTTGCTGATAAATCAACGATCCAGCCAATAAAAGGAGCCTGCCGCATTTCGACGCTTTCGAGAAGGACCCAATACAAAGCTATGAATACAGGAATTTGAATTAATATGGGAAAACAGCCGCCTAAAGGGTTTATTTTTTCGTCTTTATACAATTTCATCATCGCTTGGTTCATTTGAGTCTTATCACCAGAATATCGTTCTTTAATAGCCATCATCTTCGGCTGAACAGTTTTTAACTTAGCCATCGAGCGATAACCTGCGGCTGATAATGGATAAAATATTACTTTTATTAAAATAGTCAGTAACACAATGGCCCATCCCCAATTTTTTACGAGATCGTTTATAAAACTTAAAGTAATAAATAATGGCTTAGACAGGAACCATAAAATTCCATAATCGACTGTTAAGTCTAGCCCGGGTGCAATTTTCTCAAGAACTGGCTGTATCTTAGGGCCAATGTAAACAGCTGAACTCAACTTTAAAGATTCGTTTGGTCGTAAACTATTACCATCGCTAACAAAGCCCACTGTATATTCATTTGTATTACTATGGGTTTTTGAATAAAAGTTAAAAACGCTATCGATGGGGGGTATCAAAGCTGCGACAAAATAATGTTGCATGTTTCCTATCCAACTATTTGGGGATTTTTCTTTAATTGGTTTTTCTAACAAGTCATCGAAATCATATTTTTCAAATCGCTTGTTCGGGGTAGAAAATACAGCCCCAGCATACGTATAAATTAGTCCGTTTCTAGAAGACATTGTCTTACGTTTAAGCTGTTCATAATTATGAACAGCTATTGGATTACTTGAGTTATTTTCAACCAAATACTCGATATTTATTAAATAACTATCAGCTTGTAAGTGATAGGTTTTTGTAACCTTTATATCGTTTTCAATGTGACTGAAAACAACATTCAAAGAAGGCTCCCGACCACCTTGTGTATTCTTTCTGTCAATTCCCTCGAATTTATATAGAGAATTGTGATTTGGAAGGTTTTCGTTTCCCGCTAAGCCGTTTTGATAAGCAAAATAGGTTAAAGCGGAATCATTCAGCATCTCAACATAGTCAAAGGGGGTTTTTAGTGAAGTCGGATAGTTTTTTAAAAGAAGCTCAGTAATTTTACCTCCTTTAGGATTTACTCCTAACCTAAAAACCTCTGTTTCTAAATATTTAATTTCTGGTAATTCAGATTCCTTTAAATTTGAAACAATATTTTCTGTGGCTGTTTTGGGCGGGATTGGGACATCTACTTCGTTGCTAGATAAGATTGGGCTATTATCAGAACTTATTTTATTAATTTCCGTTTTAGTAGTGCTTTGCTGATATCGATCTTGCCAGGCTTGCCACAACAGCAATCCCAAGAAAATCAAAGTTATCATCAAAAAAGGCCTAATTCGTTCCATTTATCTTCCTTAGAAAATTAGAATTTTAATCCGTTAAAATCGGAGAAATTTTATTTAGTTGAGCGATGAAAGAGGTTCTAATTTCTTTGTTAGAACAAACTCCCAATTGGCGTTTACACACAATTACATAATCGAATACTAAAAGTGTGTCTAATCTATTTCTAAATATCTCCCTAATTACCCTTTTTAACCGATTCCGTAAAACCGCTCCACGTAGTTCCTTTTTCGGGACTCGAACGGCTAATCTTGGAAAATCGAAATTGTTTGTTTTCCAGTATAATCTGTAATTCGGTGAATTTAAGATTTTTCCAGCTATTAAAAATTCATTAAAAACCCAATTTTCTGAAATTCTATACTTAGAAGGAAATCGCATAAATTATCTTTAATCTGCAGCTAAAACGTAGCGGCCTTTAGATCTACGGGCTTTGATAATTCTCCGACCAGCTTTAGTCTTCATTCTGGCCCTAAATCCATGCTTTTTCGAACGTTTGAGTCGGTTTGGTTGAAAAGTTCTTTTCATTTCTATTCACCAATTTAAGTATTTTATGTTAGTGTTACGGTTACGGTGTAAGGGTCGCGATATTATTATTTCTTGATTGGTTTAGCAATACTCTTACAGTAAAAACTGTTTCCGATTTGTCTATCATAATATTTTGGAAAGACCCTGTCACTTTAATAAAGAGATATGTATTGAAAACATCTATCAAGTGGAATGATTGTCTGGAAAACTTAAAGAACAATTTATCCGCAAAAGAATATAACACCTGGATAAAACCGCTTCAGTACGAGGAAATTGATAACTGCATTAAAATTCTTGCTCCAAATAGTTTCGTTTTTGACATATTAGTTGAAAAGTATGCAGAAATAATGGAACTAGCCATAAAAACTTATTTCCGAGACGATGTTCAGGTAACCTTTGAAATTGGAAGCAACCGATATGCAAATGACAACAAAATCAAAAAGAAACCTCATCAATCGAAATTTAGAAAATCTGGTTTACAAGACTTTACTTTTGAATCATTCATAAGTGGTAAATCTAACCAAATTGCAAGAGCAGCAGCAATTCAGGTTTCAGAAAGCCCTGGTAAAACCTATAACCCTCTGTTCATTTCAGGGGGTGTAGGACTTGGAAAAACACACCTTATGCATGCTGTAGGAAATTTAATTAAAAAATTAGATAAAAACAAAAAACCTGTTTATGTGCATTCGGAGGCCTTTGTTCAAGATATGGTTAGAGCTCTTCAACACAATAAGATTAATGATTTTAAGAAATTTTATCGCTCTGTCGATGCCCTTTTAATAGATGACATACAATTTTTTGGTGGTAAAGAGAGATCTCAAGAAGAGTTTTTTCATACTTTTAATAACCTTTTAGAAAGTAAGCATCAAATTGTATTAACTTGTGACTCCTATCCAAAAGAAGTAACAGGGGTCGAAGAAAGACTGAAATCACGTTTTGGGTGGGGTTTAAGTGTCAATATAGAGCCACCAGAGTTAGAAACAAGGGTTGCTATACTTATGTCAAAAGCTCAGCTTATGGGAGTGAATTTACCTGATGAAGTTGCTTTTTTAATTGGTAAAAGATTCCGCGCGAATGTAAGAGAGCTCGAAGGAGCCTTGCACAGAGTGGTTGCTAATTCAAACTTTACTGGTCACCCAATTACTTTAGATTTTGCGAAAGAAGCCCTCAAAGATTTACTAGCACTTCAAGATAAGACAATTACCTTACAAAATATCCAAAAAACCGTAGCTGAATATTATAAAATAAGATTGGCGGACATCCTATCAAAACGTCGCAATCGGTCTATAGCTAGACCACGTCAGATTGCAATGGCCTTATCAAAAGAGCTAACAACTCATTCTTTGCCAGAAATTGGTGATGCCTTTGGCGGGCGAGACCATACAACTGTTATACATGCATGCAAGAAAATTTCTGAATTGAAAATCACCGACGCTAGGGTTCAAGAAGATTACTCAAATTTAGATAGAATTCTTTCTAGCTAACCTGTTGGTAACTTATTAATTTTCCCATCCGGAAATTTTTAACTTAATTCTATACATATTTATCAATAACGTTTCCACAAAAAAAAAACAATGTTATATTTTGATTGTTTACCCTAATACCATGATTTACAATTAATTTTTTACTTATCCACTAATCCACAGACATAATAAATATAATGAATATTAATATAAAAAGAGAATTATTATTACCAGCCCTTCAAAGAGCTAATGGCGTAATTGAGAAGAGACAAGCCATCCCTATACTGTCGAATGTATTGTTTCAATGTGAGGCTCAACAATTAATTATCACAGCTACTGATACTGAGGTCGAGGTGAACACTACGATATCAATAGGTACTCAAGACCAAACTAAAGTAGCTTTGCCAGCGAGAAAATTATTTGATATTTGCAAAGAGCTTCCTGAAAATGCAGATATAAAAATTGATATTTCCGAAAAACAAGCAAAAATAAAATCAGGAAAGAGTAGATTTACATTAGCTCTTAGTTCAGCCCAAGAGTTTCCCAAGATTGGTGATTTTGACACTTTATGCGAATTTGATTTGGATGTAGGCCTATTGAAAGACCTAATTGACAAAACAGAGTTTGCAATGGCTTTGCAAGACGTCAGGCATTATTTAAATGGGCTATTACTCGAGGTATCTTCTGAAACAATTAAAACCGTTGCTACAGATGGTCACAGATTGGCTATGGCTGAAAAGCGCATTAAGGTTAATCCAAGAGAATTGATTCAATCTATCATTCCACGTAAGGGTGTTTTAGAGATAAGCAGGTTATTATCATCTTTTGATAAATCTTCAAAAGTTAATTTAATGATTGGAACAAATCATTTTAAAGTTATGGTAAAGAACGAGGTGTCGTTAACCACAAAATTACTTGAAGGTTCTTTTCCTAATTATAAAAAAGTCATCCCAATGCAAACATCTACTCCGTTATTCATAGGTAAGGAGATACTCAAGGGCGGTTTAAATCGGGCAGCGGTTTTGGCATCAGACAGAAACCCTCTGGTTAAAATGAATATAACCGAAGAACTAGTTATGGTTACCGGTAGCAATCACGAACAAGAAGAAGCAGTAGAAGAATTAGAGGCTGAATATAGCGGCCAATCAATGGAAGTCGGTTTCAACGCTTCTTATTTACAAGATATACTTCAAGCTATATCTAGCGATTCTGTTAGGATTGACTTACAAGGTGCCGATGCGAGTTGCCTTGTTTCTGTACCAAATAATGAAGACTTAACTTATGTCGTGATGCCAATGAGGATCTAGTAAATTTTTTTAGGAGATCAAGTGTTTTAAATGCATTTAAGTGACTTTACCATCAAAAACATAAGGTGTATAAGTCATGCGTCGGTCAAATTACATAAGAATATAAACTTGATTGTTGGCCACAACGGGTCGGGCAAAACATCCTTTCTAGAAGGAGTTTACCTTTTGTCTTGTGGCAAGACTTTCGGGTTATCGCGGTGGCGCGATTTAATTCATGATGGTTGCGAAAGCATGTCTGTTGCGGGATCTTTTTGGTTTTCCTCGAAGACAGAAATTGATGTTAGTTTGGAAAAAGGACTATCAACCGCAAACTATACCCTACAAGGAGATTCGGTAAACAAGACGTCTGACGTCGCATCAAAAATACCAGTATTAGTTGGGAATTCCAGGGCCGCTGACTTGCTTACTGAATCACCTAAAGCACGGAGAGACCTCTTGGATAGAGCTGTGTTCCACGTGAAACCATCTTTCATTAACCTCTGGAAAGATTTACGAAAAGCGCTAGGACACAGGAATAATTTGCTGAAATCTGGGTTTTCCCGAAGCGAGTTAAGTTTCTGGAATCAAGTGGTTTGCGAAAGAAGCATTCAAATGGATTTGCATCGTAGGGAGATTGTAAAGGAAATAAATTTTTTCTTGGCCGAAAGCATACTCAATGAAGAGTTAGGTGAGATTGCTATAGATTACTTTAGTGGTTGGGATTCCAAAAAAACTCTTATGGAGCAATTAGAAAGTAATAGAGAATCAGAATCAAGAATAGGCTATACTTTAAATGGAGCTCACAGGGCAGATCTGCGTGTTAAGGTCTCAGGTAAGCTAGGTGCGAAACGTTTATCAAAAGGACAGTTAAAAGTTATAGCTTTTGAATCATTATTAGCAATACACGATTATATAAGCTGCAATGGCTCAGTAGCGCCGATTTTTTTAATTGATGATTTAGGATCAGAATTAGACCCCTTAAAACTAGGCGGTTTAGCCGAAAAGATTACGAAAACAAAAGGGCAAAAAATCATCAGCAGCATACAGTCGAGTTTTTTAGAGTTCTTAGACTCTACCGACTCTAAGGTGTTTCACGTGGAACAAGGCATAATAAAACAACCGAAAAGGATAAAGAATAATGAGTTACGATTCTAAAAGCATTAAAGTTTTAAAAGGGCTTGATGCCGTTAAGAAGCGTCCCGGGATGTATATTGGTGATACAGATGACGGTACGGGTCTCCATCATATGGTTTTTGAGGTGGTCGACAATTCAGTAGATGAGTCTTTGGCAGGGTTCTGTAGTTCTATAAATGTTGAAGTTCATCCTGATAACTCAGTTTCTGTTTCTGATGATGGCAGAGGAATCCCAGTAGATATCCACGAAGAAGAAAAGGTTTCAGCCGCAGAGGTAATTATGACCACCCTCCATTCTGGGGGTAAGTTTGATGACAATACATACAAGGTTGCAGGCGGATTACATGGCGTGGGCGTCTCCGTTGTTAATGCTTTATCCGAAAAGTTAGAACTGGAAATATCCCGCGACGGTAAAATCTGGAGACAAATTTACAATGATGGTGCCCCAAACGGCCCTATAGAGCCTGTTTCAGACACAGATAAAAGTGGTACAAAGATAAAATTCTTTCCAAGTCCAACAACCTTTAGAAATAGAAAATTTAATATTGATATCTTAGCAAAACGTCTGCGAGAGTTGGCCTTCCTAAATTCAGGGTTATCTATTTCTTTAGCTGACTTAGGTAGCAACACGAAACAAGAGTTTTGTTACTCGGGAGGAATTTCATCATATGTTCAGCATTTGAATAAAACTAAAAACCCATTGCACCAAGAGATCATTCATTTAATTTCTTCCAAATCGAATATTGAGGTGGAATTATCTCTTCAGTGGACTGATTCATACCATGAAACTTGTTTTTGCTACACCAATAATATTCCACAAAGAGATGGTGGTTCACATTTATCAGGCTTTAGAGCTGGATTGACAAGAACATTTAATCAATTCATAGAAAAAGAATTGTCTTCAATAAAATCCAAACCGAATATTACAGGCGATGACATTAGAGAGGGATTAACATCAATCGTAAGTGTTAAAGTGCCCGATCCAAAATTTTCATCTCAAACTAAAGATAAACTTGTTTCTAGCGAGGTTAAGCCAGTTGTTGAGCAGGTAATTTCAGAGCAATTAGAGAATTTCTTACTTGAGAAGCCCAGTGAAGCAAAAACTATTATTAACAAAACTATTGAAGCGGCCAGAGCAAGGGAGGCCGCTAGAAAAGCTAGGGAGCTTACAAGAAGGAAATCTGCTCTTGATGTAGGAGGGCTCCCTGGCAAGTTAGCTGATTGTCAAGAAAAAGACCCAGCCGCTTCCGAATTGTTTATTGTAGAGGGTGACTCGGCGGGGGGGTCGGCAAAACAAGGTAGAGACAGGAAATTCCAAGCCATTTTGCCTTTAAAAGGAAAAATCTTGAATGTTGAAAAGGCTCGACCCGACCGAATCCTATCTTCGCAAGAGGTGGCAAGCCTGGTAACAGCGTTGGGGTGCGGTATAAAAAGCGATTATGATCGTGATTCTTTACGCTATCACAGGGTTATTATTATGACTGACGCGGATGTTGATGGTTCGCATATTAGGACTCTTTTGTTAACCTTTTTTTACAGGGAGATGTTTGATTTAGTGAGAGCGAATCATATTTACATTGCTCAGCCACCACTTTATAAAGTAAAAAAGGGGAAGGTCGAAAAATATATTGGTAGCGATGATCAATTAAGAGCCTTTTATCTCAATACAGCATTAACCAATTTAGAATTATTTTCAGATAATAAATTAATTCCAGAGTCGGATTTGCAAAAAGTAGGTGAAGAATACCTTGAGTTTGAAAGTTGCAAGGCTGTTTTAGAATCTAAACTTCCCGCATTCTTGATGCCTGCCCTGGTAGAAACGACTGAATTTCCAATTGAACCATCAAAATCCTCGCTAGAGACATTCTTTGATGCCCTAGCTGTTCGCCTAGAACAATCTGAGTCCTTAGTAGTATCCCGAAAAAGCATTATATATGATACTCAAACTGTTTGGAGGTTTGAGATGGAGTATGAGTACAAAGGAATTTCTGGGAGTGTAGTAATAACATCCGTTTTTTTCATATCAGACGATTTTAGTAAATACAGAGAGTTATATAATAATCTTTACTCTGGCCAGGCCATCCAAATTAAACAAAAAAATGAAGCCATCATAAAGTTCAATAATCTTGGTTCGGCAATCGAGTTTTGTATACAAAATTCAAAAAAAGGTTCTACAGTTCAACGATATAAAGGACTTGGAGAAATGAATCCAGAACAACTATGGGAAACTACAATGAACCCTGAGACCCGAAATTTGTTACAAGTTGACATAAAAGATGAAGAAAAGGCAACAACTATCTTTTCTACCTTGATGGGTGATCAAGTGGAGCCACGAAGGGATTTTATACAACAGAATGCATTGGCTGCTTCCAACGTGGATATTTAACCATTTTTGTTGTAAACTATTTAAAAATTTTTTTGTTTACGGCAAATCATGACAATAGAATTAAACACTTCGAAGACAAGGCAAACCGCCACTGTGACAGACTTTCCGTCATTCACAAAGTCGCAGATAAAAGATCTTTATAATTTGCCTTTCAATGATTTACTTTTTAAAGCTCATTCCGTTCATATCCAGAATTTTATTCCTAATACGATCCAACTTAGCACACTAGTAAATATAAAAAGTGGGGCTTGCCCGGAAGACTGTAGTTACTGTCCGCAAAGTATTCGCTATAAAACCAATGTGGTTAGCACTGACTTAATGGGGCTAGAAGATATTTTAGAAAAAGCTAGACAGGCAAAGAAATCAGGCGCGGGGCGATTCTGTATGGGTGCGGCATGGAGATCACCAAAAGATAAAGACTTAACAAAACTCTTTCCTTTATTAAAAGAATTAAAAAAAATGGGTTTGGAAACTTGCATGACACTAGGCATGCTCACAGAATCTCAAGCAGCTAAACTAAAAGACGCAGGCTTGGACTACTATAACCATAATTTGGACACTTCAGAGAAATTTTATCCTAAGATTATCTCTACGCGGACTTATGCTAACAGACTAGAAACTATAGCAAATGTTCAAAAAAGCGGGATGAAAGTTTGTTGTGGTGGTATTTTAGGTTTGGGTGAAACAATAAACGACCGAATTGAATTGTTGAGAGTTTTGGCAAACATGGATCCGCAACCCGAATCTGTGCCAATAAATACTTTAGTGAAAGTAATAGGAACCCCGCTAGAGGGGCAGGAAGATATCGACTCAATTGAGTTAGTGAAAGTTATAGCTACAGCTCGAGTGATTATGCCAAAAACATACATTAGATTGTCAGCGGGGAGAACGTCCATGTCTGATGAGTTGCAAGCTCTTTGTTTTTTTGCTGGTGCAAATTCAATTTTTTATGGAGATGAACTGCTCACAACAAAAAATCCACAAATATCTAAAGATAAGGAGCTTTTGGATAAGCTTGGAATAAAACCTGAGTGAGGTGGATCTATTAATCACTGGGCATCACTTTTAGATTTGGGCATATCGGAAAAAAAGAAAAAGAATCAATTCCGCAAACTTGAAAATATTCAAAAAATCGACAGGCCAATTGTACAAATTGGAGACAAAAAACTTATCAACTTTTGTAGCAATGATTATTTGGGCATGGCTATGAATCCTCGAGTCTTGTCTCGAGTAGAGAGAGAATTGGTTAAATCTGGTTTTGGAGCGGGAAGTGCGGCTTTGTTGGGGGGAAGAAGCCAAGTGCATCAGGATTTAGAAAACCGGATTTCGAAATTTGCTGGCTTCGAATCAGCCCTCTTATTTTCATCCGGTTACTTGGCTAATATAGGCACTTTACGTTGTTTACTGACAAAAAAAGATAGGGTATTTCACGATAAATTAAATCATGCGTCGTTGATAGATGGAGTTCTATCAATTGGTTGTAAGCACAAAAGATACCCCCATCTAGGTTGTCCCGATTTATATCCCTTAGCTACTGGTGAAAAATCAGCGATTGTGACGGAAAGCATTTTTAGTATGGACGGAGACGCCGCAGATATACCTAAACTTTGGGCAATTGCGAATAAAGAGAACAGTTTACTTTATGTTGATGATGCACATGGTTTTGGTGTTGTTAATAATCATCGAGGGGCAACAGTAAATTTTGATAATGAATCGGCTAACGATAATTTAATTGTAATGATAACTTTAGGTAAAGCCTTTGGTTCCTTCGGCGGGATGATATTGTCATCCTTTAGAATGAGAGAATATCTTATCAACCATAATAGAACCTTTATATATGATACGGCCATTCCAGCGGTCGCAGCAGCGGCTGCGATAGAGGCTTTAGATTTAATGATTGCTGATAGTACACCTTATGTAACGCTTCACAAAAATATTAGATATTTTAAGGCGCTTGCAAAAGAAGCTAATATAACATTAAAAGAAACTAATTCTCCTATTCAACCAGTCCTATATTATTCAGAAAATATAGCGATAGAAAAAGAGAAATGGTTGCGAAAAAATGGATTTTATGTGAAGGCAATCAGACCTCCAACGGTTCCGCCCGGAACGGCTCGATTACGAGTTGTTGTGACTGCGCTTCATTCATTTAATCAACTAGAACATTTAATCGAGCTATTGGCGGTGAGGCATTGAATGAGTGAACGTGAGAATTTGTTTTTAGACAAAGAACGGGTGAGAGCTACGTTTAATAAGGCTGCTTTAAGATACGAAAATTTTGATTTTCTACAAAGAGAGGTAGCCCTTCGCTTATTGGATAAGCTTGAAAGTTGTCCAAATAATTTAAAAACCATTGTTGATTTAGGGTGTGGTACGGGCCGAACAATTCCTAAAATCCAAGAAAGATTTAATAGGGCAAGACTGGTTTGTGTTGATATTGCTGAGACGATGTTGGCCGTGGCAAAAAAAGCCAACTCCCCCTTGTTCAGGAAAAAAAATTTTTTTTTGTGCGCCGATGCTGAAAATATTCCTCTGAAGTCTGAAACAGTAGATTTGGTCTATTCAAATTTATCTATACAATGGTGTCCAAAACCGTTTGATGTGTTTGTCAATGTTAACAATATCCTCAAAAGTTCTGGCGTATTTGTATTCAGCACCTTAGGCCCTGATACATTAAAAGAATTGAGAGAGTCTTTTGAAGGTTATTCTTCATTCTCACATACTAGCCAGTTTTTAGATATGCATCAAATAGGGGATTATCTTGCAAATGTTGGGATGAAAAACGTTGTAATTGAGCGTGAAACTTTAGTAGTTAACTACGATGAGCCTCTGAAACTTATGAAGGACCTAAAAGGACTTGGGGCAACGAACGCTTCATCAAAAAGAAATAAAAATTTAACTGCTCCGGATACCATTAGAAAAGTAATTAATTCCTATAATAAGAAGAAGATTGATGGAAAGATACCAGCAACTTACGAAGTAATATATGGGTATGCAAGTGCTAATTTAAATGAAGCCCGTAAGCCTGATATCGAGAAAGTGATTTCTTGGAGAAAGAAATGAAGGCAGGTTTATTTTTAACTGGTACAGATACTGGTTGTGGTAAAACATATGTTTCCTGCCAAATCTTGAAGTATCTTGACTCCATCGGATTAAGTGTAGTTGGACTTAAGCCAATCGCGTCCGGGGCTGACACGAGCTCTGGGCGATTAGTAAATGAGGACGTCAGCCTTTTACACCAATATTCAAATGTTAACTTGAATCAACTTGAAAATTGTCGGTATATTTTTCCTGAACCTTGCTCACCTCATATTGCTGCGCACTTAAATGGTGAAAAGATAAATTTAAATAATATTTGTCAATTCGTCGATAAATTTAAAGCCATTTCTGATATAATCTTAGTCGAAGGGATAGGCGGATGGCATGTTCCGATAAACAGCGAAGCCAGGGTTTGTGAGCTTGCAGAAAAGCTCAACCTTCCTGTTTTGCTAGTTGTTTCGAATAAGCTCGGTTGCTTAAATCATGCCTCATTGACCTTCGATGCTATCTCGACGGCTAACGTTAATTTTTGTGGTTGGATATTGAATCGGATTGAGACTAATTTAGTTGCACCTAGTGCCGTTGAAACGAGCTTGGAAAAAATCTTCGGGTGTGCGCCAACTCTAACCGTTGACTTTGAAAATGAAGATTTTGATTTAACCCAGTTTGAAGCTTTTCAAAATGTTATAGGAGCTGTTTAAGATTGATTAATTCATTATCAAACAAACCTTTTGGTTGGGAATTAAGGCCCACAATGTCATTGAAGTGGGAGCACTGCAAAATTCTAATATTTGCTGTGGCCGGCGTAGGTTTTATGATAGGCATGATCGGGCTTATATTAGGCTATCCGCTTATCTTGCCATTTTGTGGAATCGAAGTATTGGCATTCGCTGTTGCGTTTTATCTTGTACAACTTGACGGAAAAACCCGCGAAGTTGTGAGGTTTGAAGGAGACATGCTTGTTATTGAGCAGCATTCAAAAGGTCGAACTAGTTGCCACAAAGCGAATAAAAGATGGGTCATAGTGCAGCTTAAGCGACCAAGAACACCTTTGGAAGTACTAAAACTCTATATTTCATATTCTGGCATCAAAATAGAGTTAGGAAGCTTCCTTAATGAATCTGAGAAATCCAGATTTGCAAAGTTATTAAGGAACGCGTTGTTATAAAATTTTGTTAACCTAGGCGTAGATACATGATAAAATGTGATTTTTTTGTAAAACAGCTACGTATAACAATCGTTAGTTAAGTAATAAACTGAAACAAAGGAAAAAAATATTATCCGGATCGGGGATTAGGGAGAAACGGATAATGATATTCAATTATTTGGAATGAATAAAGATGATACTAATTAAAAGACTAATCACCGCTCTTGTAATGATGATGCCGCTTTCTGTTTTGGCCTCTCAAATTGAAAATGTTAATGATAATAAATGGGGCCTTAATCTTCCAAAAGGGGTGACCCCATTCAGTCAGGATATCTACGACCTTCACATGATCGTCTTGATTATAGTGACGATAATAGGAATTGGTGTGTTCGGAGCGATGTTTTACGCAATGTATGCATTTCGGAAATCAAAAGGAGCACAAGCTGAAGCTTGGCACGAAAATCATGTTGTGGAGGCTATCTGGACAGTCATACCACTTTTTATTTTAATAGGAATAGCTGTGCCAGCTACGGAAGCTCTTATAAAAATGGAGGACGTTTCTGGTTCTGAAATGACGGTAAAAGTCACTGGATATCAATGGATGTGGCAATATGAATATGTTGACAGCGGAGTTTCTATGTTTAGCAAGATCGCAGAATCTAGCAATTTCGCTAGGCAAAGAGGTTCGGGAGTAGACCCCTCGAGCATTGAAAATTATCTTCTGGATGTGGACCAGGTTGTAGTTTTGCCTGTTGACACAAAAATCAGATTTCTTACCACGGCAGCTGATGTCATTCATGCATGGTGGGTGCCGGCTCTAGGTTGGAAGCGAGACGCTATTCCGGGTTTCATAAACGAATCTTGGGCAAAAATTGAGAAAACCGGTATTTACAGGGGTCAATGCGCAGAACTTTGCGGAAAAGACCACGGTTTTATGCCTATTGTTATAAAGGTCGTTGAGAAGGATGAATTTGAGAAATGGGTAGCCTCGAGGACAGATGGGATTGAGGCCCCAAAAATTGCAAGAAATTAACGTAGTTGAACGTCGCAAATATTTTAACTTATAATTTAAAGGATATTGTCTAATGTCTGATTCCATGAATGTAGAATCTTCACATAATGAGCACCACGAGCATCATGCTCCGTCAGGGTGGACTAGATGGTTAACAACCACAAATCACAAAGATATCGGATCCATGTATTTGATATTCTCTTTAATAATGTTTTTTATTGGTGGTGCAATGGCGATGATAATCAGGTTAGAATTGTTTCAACCTGGACTTCAGTTTGTAGACCCTCAGTTCTACAATTC
>MDSZ01218145.1_pt1 | contig 17798 bp, 19 predicted proteins | sample 811201 | NCBI WGS metagenome assembly MDSZ01 (sample SAMN05326647, study PRJNA326480) | marine metagenome | isolation source: seawater | place: Indian Ocean: North | collected 2010
CACTGGTTACGGTGGTTGTGCTGAAGACCAGATATTTTGTGATAATTATAATTATCCACCGCCTACACCATCGCCAACACCTCCTACTCCAGTTCCAACGCCCGCACCAACACCTAGTCCGACACCAGTTCCTACTCCAGTACCAACACCAGCACCTACTCCATCGCCAACACCAGCACCTACACCAGTACCTACACCATCGCCGACACCAATACCTACACCAGAAGAGGATGGTATTAAACATGATATAGAAGTTGTTGTTGGATTTGAATTATCGATATGGCATTTTTTATCATTTTTAATACTGTGTTGTATGTGTGTATTTTGTCTATTAATTATTGTATTTTCAATATTTTTAATAATTTTTAGAAGAGAGGCAAGAGAACGTGATGATGAAAGTGATATAGAATCACAAGATTCGGATAAAAATTTTAGAGTATTTACACGGACTGTAGAAATGGTTCAAGGAGCATTACAAGAAAATGATTAAAAATCACTAAAAAATTCTATTATATTTCCCGATTGAGACCAAATAAATTGTCCTAAGAAAATTAATATATTTATAAAAGTAATCATTACTTTAAAGCGTAGATCATCTAATCTATCAATATTATCTTTCAAAAAATCAGATAATATTACTAATTCCCCAACAATATAATTTGTTCGTTTTAATAATTTTTTAAAAGTTCTCTTTTGTATACGTTCTTGATCTTTTATATATTTTGATGGTTTTATATTACAAATATCATCACGATATCTAAGGTATTTTTTTATATATAGGTTATAAGGTATTCTATAATACCAAAATATAGGACTAAATTCTTTTATAAAAGTTTCTAATCGAATAAATAAATCTATAATCATTGTTAAATCTAAAGGTTCTAGTTCAGTATCGGTTCCATTGTATGGTGATAGATAACCATATCTCTCTACATATGAAGTATATGTATCAGAAATGTTAATTAAACGATGTAATTTAGATTTTAAACGAATGTAATCCATTTTATGTAAATTATTTTTTGTAAGTGCTATCCAATAAAAATACATTCGTCTAATTAATCTTGGACGACGCCTTCTAATACTCCCTAAAGATAATATTTTTTTACCTTTATGAACTATTCTACTAATATCTTCTACAGTGGCTATGCGCCCTTCCATTATATCATTAAGGGCATCATTATCATCTTCTTTTTTTTCAATATCAGACATAAATAATAAATTTAATTAATTCTTTATATTTTTTGTGTAGCTAAAACAGAAGAGAAATTTTCTAAATCAATATAAGATTTTTCTATTTTTCCAGCTTTAACTAATGTTTCGTAAGCAGTTTTAATTTCTTCTGGTGATATTTCACCATCTCCATCTAAATCAAGTTCTTTGAATGATTTAGGTAATATACAATATTTACTCTTACCGTTTAATAAACCTGTTATAAATACAATAAAAAATAATGTAAGTAAGGCGGAAACTTTAATATCTCTTGTTGCGATAAAAATAATAGTAAATACAAGAACACGGCGCATCCAAACGGAACTTAAAAATGCGTTTTGTGCTTTACTCAAATCAAGACTTACATGTCTTGCTCCAATGTTTAATAATACCATCATAATACCAGTAAAATATTTATTTTGATTTAGATAATCTAAAACACCATCTACGTTCTTTAGAATACCACTCATATATATTTATAGGAGAAATAATTATAAACTATACATCCTTTTTATCTAAAATAGCGTCTAATAAAATTTGTAATTTTTCGGCTTCATCTGTCAATTGATCTACCTTTTCTGTTTGTTTTTGTAATTCTTTTACTATAAGTGGAACAATACCAATGTAATCAACAGAATATCCACTATTTTCATCATATTTTACTAAATTGGGGAATCTTTTTAATAATTCTTGAGCAATAAAACCATAATGAATAGGACCCTCAGGATTTTTTTTCCAATTATATTGAACGGGTTCTAATTTAAGAATATCTTGTGATAATTCACTATTAACATCTTTAATATCCATTTTAAGACTTCTATCAGATGAACCAAATAATTCAGTTAAAGTTATATCGTTAATATGAGCTACAGTTGAATGAAATTTTGCTTCTGGGGCAGTTGTCCCACTACCAATTCTACCATTGCTTCCTAAAAATGTTAATCCAACTACATCTTCATGAGTTTTTAATTCAAAATTACCTGAATTTTCGAAATTGACATAGGCACGACATACTGAATTGAATAAACCTCTAATGCTATTTTTTCTAATACTGACAGCATTTTTTAAAGGATCATGAGTTGATGTTACAGTGACTGTTTTAGAGAGAACCTTAGTATTACCAGATGTATCACTTGCTGTATACGTAACAATATAAGTTCCGTTAACAGTTGTATCAACAGTATCACCACCAATAGTGACAGTTCTACTTCCATCTACAGCATCAGTTGCTGAAGCACCTTGTTCTGAATATTTATTTGTAGATGTTCTTGCGAAACTAACAGCAAAATTAGAGGTTGATGTTGTTGTGATACCACTTAATCTATAAAGGTCTGCGTCTCCATAACCAGCTGCTATTGTAATTACTGGTGAGGTTGTATCAACATATGTCCAAGAAAAAGTATTTGAAACGGCATTACTACTACCTGATATTGTAAAAGCACCTGCGGCAACTTGTAATGTTGTAGTGCTTACTGAAGTTGGTGTAAATGTGGCTGTATATGTAGTTCCTGAACCTGAAAAATCACTTAAAGTACCATTCGTTACAGTAACATCACCTACTACAAAATCGGTTGTTGAACCTGAACTTGTAAAAGTGACTGATATACTTGCATCACTTGATGTATCTCCACTATTCACAGTTGATGATGTAATTGTCATGGTTGGAGGTGGACTAGGATGGACCCAATTTGGGGCATCATATTGTGATTCTGTCTGATATGCTGGATATGCCCATACAGTATCACTTCCACTAGACGGTAGGTGATAATAAGAAATCTTTTTAGGATGTGGAACATTAACACTGTTATTTTGATAACCAATTCTAATTTTTCCGTTATCGTACCCTTCTGTGGTACCATGGTTGGCTACTTTATGAAAAAAAGCATTTCTTGTATAAACTCCATTATGAAAATCTGATATCTGGTGCCACGGTCTTGTTGTTGAATAAACTTGATAAGAATTTAACAATGTAGTTGTTCCACTTCTTGTATGATAAATATCTATTCTAGGAGAATTGTATTTAGTACCAGAGTTAGCGTCTTGATTATCTTTATGTCCAGAAGTAATATGAATAGAGAATATATCATTTTCTACAAAAGGTTTTATGCTATCAGGAGCATCTTCCTTGGAGTGCATTGTGTTATTGTTATTTACTTTAGGTAGCCAACTTACTATGGGAGTGACGGTACCTGAAGCAATAGTTGTTTTCGCATAATGTGTTTGACCATCATTACTGGATGAATTGTTAATAACAATTCTTAAAGGATTTGCTAAAATGTTATCATGTCCACCAATACAAATATTCATATTTCCATGACCACCTTTTTTACCACCATATAAAATATCTATTCCCACACCACCTCTATTTAATGTTGAAAATGCTTCACCACTACCTGTTAAGGGTTGATCTAACCCTTCTATTATCGTAAAATTAGCATGATCAGTTCTATAATCTATAGATGCTCCTGATGATTGAACACCACTAACACCTTCACTATTAGCAGGATATGAAAAACTAGCATTCGGATTTTCATCCCAACTAGCATTATCATCAAAAGTTACTTCAACTAGAGCAAAACGACTAGTCATTATAGTACTTTTAATAAATATTATATAACATTTATTAAAAATAAATTTACAGAGACTTATCTATAAGGTATTTAACTTTAAACGCATTTCTTCAATTTGTTTTGACAAATCATTTATACGTTTATCTAAAAGTTGTATATTTTTTACGCTAATCGGAATAAATTGGACATAATCGATAGAAAAAATACCTTTCTCATCTGTTTTAGTAATGTTTGGGTATATTTTGTTTACATCTTGAGCGATAAAACCATAGCATTCTTTATCAGTTAAATCTTGACCTTTGTCTTTTTTCCAGTGATATTGAACTGGTTCAATTTTATCCAAACTAAATTTTTCAAGAGTTTTAATATTTGTTTTTAATCGTCTATCAGAAGTATTAGTTACAGAAATACAAGTTAATGTATCAATCTTAGCTTCACCTTCTACATGAAATTTTTTTGTTGGGTTAGTTGTTCCTATACCAACGTTTCCATCATTTTTTAAAAAAAGGACATTATTAGTTACTGTACTACCATCACTTGTATGAAACCCGACATGACCACTTGAAGTAAATGATATTTTAGACATAGATTCACTACCATATACGTGTTGTAATGTATCTACACCGCTCTCACCACCTACACTGGTGCTTTGGAATTTTATTTTATGTGTCATTTATACTAGTTAATAATATATAAAATAATATCTGATATTTAATTTGTACTAAAATATTCTCTACCTACAAAGGCTTCTCTGTGTCCTTCACGGACACTTGGATCTATACGCGGAACATTATAAACTGGTTCCATTTCTTTAATTTTACAACGTTGTACTGATCTATCACTTACATTAATAGTAGCAAATGCGTCTTCCCATTTTTTTATATAACATTCATCCATAACTAAAACATAACCGAAAAGAATTACAATTGCTAATACAATGTAGGACTGTGATAAAAATATAACTGATGCTAAAACTACAATATTGACAGTAGGTTTATCTATATATGAACATATTTCATAATTACCATTTTTTAAACGATATACTAGATATGTGAAACCTATTATAAAAAATATATGTACGACAGTTTGGTCTAACATTTATAATATATTTAGAATTTATTCCTCATCTAAATCTTCATCATCAGAATCAAATTCTAAATCTTCTTTATCATCTATATCTATATAACTAACAGCTGTAAAACAAACATATACAAATAATACAACATACAATGAAGTCCATTTATCTTTGATCCTATGATTTACAATAAAATATAATACAAAATATTTTAAAAGTGGAAAAGTTAATAATTTACTTCCAACTCCCGTTTTACCAAATAAGAAAAACAGAGCAATGATAATTATCATATAGGTTTTATTACTTTTTACTTTGTTAAACACTTGTTTAATATTCTTAACGTTGTATTTTACCATTTTAATTTATATTAAGATGAAAAAATAAACATATTTTTTTTATATATTGTAAAATTCTGATTGATTACTTGGGCCTGGAACTTCTTTTTCTGCCTGAGTGCGATGAATATTTTCTCTGGAACACTTATTTCCACTTTTCTTTACCTGTTCATCAGTATTTATACTTAATTTAACTATATCATAATCACGTTTTTCCCTTAACCAAAATACAGTAGTCATTAATATAATTGTGAAACATATAGATATCGTCCAGTGTTCTTCTGATAATAACCATATAATCAAAGCAAATAATATTAATTTTCCAATAACAGAATCTATAAATGTAGTCATAGGTTTAAAATCCATTCTAAAATATACATAAATTATTGTAGCAACAGTAATTGTATAAACTGTATAATCACTGTTTAATACACTATTTATATTGAATTCAACGCTCATTATAATAATAGTAGATAATTGTTTTATCGCAAAAATCTTTTTCTCAATTATTTATAAATAACTTTTAAAAAATGCCATATTGTTCAGTTGAAGAGGCTTGGGGTTCAAATTTTAAAAATTTAACTAAACCCCCTAAAAAAATTACACCACCTAAACCAAATATTAAAAAATACAAAGTAGAAGAGGATATGGTCGGTGCCGCTGATACAGGTGCCTATGCTAGTTTTAACATTGGAGACTCTGGTAAAAATAGAAAACAACGTTATAATAGTAGTGTTGAACCCCTTGAATTTCAACGCGGTATGGGTGTAAAAAGATTAAATACTAATACAGGTGGTCCCATCACTGATAGTTTTATAGAAGAATTATATTTCGCAGAAGATAATAAACAAGTTCCAAGTCAATATAGTTTATTGAATTCCGCAAGTGCTAATGTTGTTTCTGATGGACATTTACAAAATCAATATAAAAAATATATAGAATATATCGGTCGTCTGGAAAAACGTATTGAACAATTGGAAATTGCTTTAGCAAATGAAAAAAAACGAACTTCTAATTCTGGATTATATAATATTATTATTTACATCGTATCAGGTATATTTATAATATTTCTATTAGATTGTTTTGTTCGTTTAGGTAAATGTATCGGAAATGGTGGGTTAGGTGGTTCACTAAAACTTAAAGAAACACCATATATTCCGGATATTAGAAACATGATAAGAAAACCTATGTTTAGAGGTGGAAATACTGGGTTTGTTCCAAATCGTTTCTATTATAATTAATTTGGTCTCATAATATCTCGTAATCTACCTTCTAATGAATTCATTATATTACTATTATATGGTAAATTATGTTCTCTATCAGTTATATCTCTATATTTTTGAGTATTATTATCAGGTTTTGAAATTTTTTCAGTTTTTATTACCGTCTTTTTTCTACTTGAAGGGTAATGAGATTCTGGTATTTTATCCCAACTTATATATAATAAATTAGGATGAGTATATTTTACATAAAATCCATTTTTTTTCAATGCTCTAACTACGTATTTAACACATTCTAGACCGTTATAAATTGGCATTCCTACCACAAATTCTGGTACTTTATACATACAATTAGTACCACAATTTTCGGAAACAGTTACAATTCGATGATAACATTTATGTAAAATACGTTTATAATATGATAATCTATTTTTTTCTCTAGCATTTCGTTTCTTGTGTAATTCATAAATATTTAACATTTATGATTTATATACAAAAAAAAATTAGAATTCAAATCTATTTAAACTAGAAGTGTAAACATATATTTAATGCCTAAATACAAAAATTTAATATTTAGTAGTGGTTCAATACGCGGATTATCGTACATTGGTTGTATAAAATCATTAGATGAACGTAAAATACTTGAAGGTATTGAAACATATGTTGGTGTTAGTGCCGGTTCAATGATATCATTATTATTATATTTGGAATATTCATATGAAGAAATTCGTGGTTTAGTAGTTGGATTGGATTTTGAAATGTTAAAAAACATATCAGGTGAACATATATTAGAATATTTTTCTAAATTTGGAATAGATGATGGTAAAAAAATGAGAAGATTAGTAGAATTGTGTATTGAAAAAAAAGGTAATGATCCAAATATGACATTTGGAGAGGCTTTTAAACGTTATAAAAAGAAACTTATAGTAATTGGTTGTTGTTTAAACACACAGTCAAAAGAGATATTTAGTCATGAATATACTCCAGATGTTAGTATAGTAGAAGCAATTATGATATCTATAAGCATACCATTCTATTATACTATGCGTGAACATGATGGACGTCAATTCGTTGATGGTGCTATAGTAAATACCTACCCTATCGATATGTTTAAGGATGAGTTAGATTGTACTTTAGGTTTTTTAATATCTTGTGGAGACATTTATCACAAAGAGTGTATAAGTACGATTGATGGGTATGCTTTCGCTGTTTATTATTCAATGTCAAAGCAATTAGAAGGCTTGTATTTGCGTTTATATGGTGAATATACAATTAAACTTGTCGTAAGATTAGGTATATTACAATTTGGATTATCCAAATCAGAAAAAGAGAGTATTTTTGATATTGGATATAAAGCTACTAATCAATATTTTCATCGTATTAAAATGAAGAAATTATGTAAAGAGATTGAAAAAAAAAATTAATTTTCATTTAAAAATGATAATAAACCGTTTGTAGTTCTTTCACCATCGTATTCAATATTTTTTCCATTTTTGCTTAATATAAAAGTAGGGAATCCTTCAACATTTAATTTTTTAGCAATTGAAGGGCGGCCATTAGAACAATCTACTTTTTTTAATTGAGTTTGACCTTTATATTTTTTTGTTAATTTTTCCCATTCTGGTTTAACACTATTACAATGGGGACACCAATCAGCGTAAAAAAATCGTAATACACCATTTTCACCATTTTCCATATCTTCTTTTAAAAAGAAATGTTTATATACATAGTATACTACTAAACCTACAACTAATAAAACAACAGCTTTTTTTAACATAGGTAAATCCATAAACATTTCATACATTTCATTTACTTTATCCATAACAGAATCCATTATTATATATATTATAATGATAAAAAAGTATACTATAATTTAACTAATAGTTATACTAATATTTTTATCAAGTTCTAATTCTGGTTTTTTAGATAATATCATTAACATTTTGTTTTCTAATTTATTTATTTTTGATACTATCTCTCTTATTGTACAAATCTCATTAGTCTCATCAATAAAAGAATCTACTTTCGCACGCATAATCGCAACATCATTTTGTGTTTTACGTATCAATTGAAACATTGCTTCATTTGATACCTTCATTTTATGAATTTCGGCTATTAAATCTGGATAATTCATTATATAAAACTAAAATATATTTAAAATTCACAACAAACTTAGGTCCATAGGTAGTTCATCAATTTTTGTCATATAAAAATTCTGATATTCTTCGATTTTACCCAAATCTGTATTTGTAACTAGATTGATTGCCAATCCCTTACGTCCATAACGTCCACTACGACCTATGCGATGAATATATGTCTCTTTAAACTTAGGCAAATCATAATTAATTACCAATGATACCTGTTGTACATCAATACCACGAGCAATGATATCAGTAGCAATCAAAATACGTTCATTTCCCAATTTAAAGTTATTAATAATCCTATTTCTATCTTGTTGAGACATATCACCATGAATACACGCTACAGCAAAATCCCTCTCTCTTAATTTAGATACCAAATAATCAGCCTTACGTTTCGTATTAGTATAAATAATAGCCTGATCTACAGTTAAATGTGTGTAAAAATCACACAATGTATCCAATTTCCATAAATCCTTCTCTACTGCTACAAAATATTGCTTAATACCTTCAAGTGTAAGTTCTTCATTTTTCACCAAAATACGAATTGAATCTTTCATAAATCGTTCAGTAATTACTAATACTTCTGGTGGAATAGTGGCTGAAAATAAACAAACTTGAGCTTTAGGTCCCACATGGCCAAAAATATCATGAATTTGTTCCTGGAAACCACTAGAAAGCATCTCGTCTGCCTCATCCAATACAATAGATTTCAAATTATCCATATTTAATACATATCTCTTCAATAAATCATATACACGACCAGGTGTTCCAACAATAACATGAACACCCTTATCCAAAGTCTTTACATTCTCTTCTAACGGTTCGCCACCAATACATAAACACATTTTAATATCCATATAATCTGATAAATCACTACATACTTTAAAATTTTGTTTTGCTAATTCCCGAGTTGGTGTCAATATTACCAATTGCGGAGTAGAAATACTCGTATCTATACGTTGTAAACACCCAATTGTAAATGTTGCCGTTTTACCAGTTCCAGATTGAGATTGAGCAATAATATCATATCCCAACGAAACTGGAACTATCGCTCGCTTTTGAATAGAACTCGGCTGTTCAAAACCGAGAGCGTAAACACCCCTTAATAGTTTTTCAGATAATTTCATTTCATCAAATGTTTCATATATTTTTTCTACATATTCGGGTCTTTCAGTTTCTCCCGTCTCTTCCACCATCACTTTTTCTACAGTTTTTTCTGTACTCATTTTATTTAAATAGTATATACCTTTTAAATCATTTATATTCTAAATTAAATCAGAATCTAATAAGGTATTTGGATCAAAACATTGCCAGTCTCTCTGACACACCCACTCAGCTCTTGTAGCGCGTGTATATGGTAATTCTTTAGGCGTTGGCAATGATTTTACTAATTCTCTATCTGTATTACTTACCTCTAATTGTTTGCCCGGCTTGTGTGAATATACATTTGGTTTAATAATACCATATTCGCTTCTATCCATTTCCATATATGATTTATAAGGGGAATCTGAACTTTTAATTTCACATATTCTATTACATACACTAATATCGTAAGGTTTATCTCTCTCACGACGCCAATCGTTTCTATTTTTTGTAGATATCAAAATATACCCGTCTTTTGAATTATGATATTTTTTAAAATCGTTCGCTGTTTTTGGTATAGATTTTACACGTTTATTTATTTTTACATTCATAATTTCAAAAGGTGGCTCTTCCCGTGTTTCTCTCTGTTGTTTTAATTGGTCATCATTTAATACAGTAGAAAAATGTTCCCGTCTAATAAATTCAATAATCTTAAATATAATCAACAAAATAAAACAATATATTATAAATTTTTTATATAAAGTATCCATTATATAAAAATTAGATTTTGTTCCAGGGGTATTTACAAAAAAATATAACAATATTATAAATGCCACAAGGTTCTTGTAAAAGATATCATTATTTGCCATTATTAGGTGGAACTGAACAATCTTGTAATCATATACAACCATATAATGATACAGCAAGCTTAACTAAAGAATGGTATGAAATTACACCATTAAGTTCTACTACTATATTCCACAGACTAAATGAAAATACCGACAAAATTGATGAAAATGGTAAAAAAATTAAAAAACCTATGGGAAGACTCGAATACAGGGATATTTATACACCAAATTGGTTCACATTTGAGACTTATTATCGCGGATTACCTATGTTTTTTCGTATATCAATGCGTGCTATAATATTATTTGTTGTTGTTATAGCATTATGGAAATTATTAATTCGTCCATTAATTGGACCAAGTGGAGTTAGAATACATACAGATAATATGCCTGTTAATAATCTAGGTGAAAATTTATTAAAAAATTTTTTTAGACTTGTTAATTCATTAAAGGTTCCAAAAAAATATAATATACCAAAAAATTAAAAGTTAGCTAAATTTCCAAAATCATTTGCTACATATCCAGCTGGATCAAATAAACCACCAGCACACATATCTCTTTCATCTACAGCAACACATGTTTTCATATTATCTTCATCATATACAGCCATATCTTCTTTTAAATGCGCAGGATGTTGAACATCGTCTGGATTTTTAGACTGTTGAAATGGCATATTATTTTCAATTTGTTGAACTTTAACTTCTATTGGAGCCTCAGGTTTTGTAGTTTCTTCTATTTCTAAATCACCTGAAATTGTTAAACGAACACGTCTAGCTTCCATTAATGTAAAATAAAATGCTAATATTAATAATATTCCAACATCAATATGACGTCTACTAATATATACGATAATAACAGCAACTGCTATTCTAACTTCAACTTTATTAGATAATTCAATTATAGAACGGGGTAATTCTTTTACTACAAATATACTGTATAATGCTAAAACGATTAATAGTATATTTTTAACAGTAGTATTGTATAAAGCAGATAATATTGTAGTATCCATGTAATTAATAACTTTTTCTAACTCTTTAACTAAACTTTGTATCATATTTGATATATATAATACAATAATATTATATTTCTATGAGTTTATATTTTGTAATAGATTTTCTAATGAAATAATAAATATGAATTTTATAATTGATAAATTTGAAAATTTTATTCTAAATTTTGGAAATGGAATAAATAGTTTTATTAATGCTGTTGAACGTAATATAGTTGTGAGTTCAAAAAAACACCCTGTTGGTAAATCAATACAAGATTTAGATGCTAGAATTTGTCGTCTGGAAAGTTTACATGAAATAATTGTAAATAAAAATGATAACGATAAAAAAATAACCATTGTTCATTCAGATGTTAAAACAAAAAAAAATATAAATTCCGACGATTTACAAGTTAGAGTTGGAGATAATTATAGAAGTGTGTTATTGAAATCACCTGAAACTATAAATGATGATGCTTGGGTTCATGTTAATAATTTACAAAACTAAAAAAAGATTTAAATATATTTATCATTAATTATTAAAAATAAATAATGGTTAATATTTCATTAATAGCTTCTGTTGATTTAAAAGGTAGAATTGGAGTTGATGGAGATTTGTTGTTTGATATACCAGAAGATAAGAGGAGATTCAAACAAATTACTACTAAAACTAATAATCCAAAATTAGTAAATGCTGTATTAATGGGATATAATACATATATAAGTATTCCTGAGAAATATCGTCCTTTACCTGGTAGAATTAATATAGTTTGTACACGTTCACACGCCAGTGAACTTGCTTCTGAAGTAGAAAAATATCCGAATTTATATGTTTCCAAAGATGCGATTGATTTAGTATCACAAATACATATTGATTACATTGGAGATTCTAATTGGAAAACTGAAAAATGGATGGTACATGGAATTGATTTTAATAGTATTGAAAATTTATATATTATTGGAGGTGAAGTTATATATAAAGATTTAATACATTATGCGAATGATGTATATTTATGTCATATATTATCTGAATATTCTGTTAGTGATGAGGGAAGTTTTAAATATTTTCCAATGGATTCATTAGAGGAATATTTTAAATTAACACATACTTATAATTATGTGATTAGTAAAAAAGATAATATACCTTTTGTTTATAAAAACTATTCAAATAAGAATTTAAGTGAAGAGACTCATTATTTGAACGCATTAGCTAATATACTAATTGATGGAAAAAGAAGAGAGACTAGAAGTGGTATAACCATATCAAAGTTTGGTATTAATATGAGATTTAGTTTACGAAATAATACTCTTCCATTGTTAACTACAAAAAAAATGTTTACAAGAGGTATTTTAGAAGAATTATTTTGGTTTTTACGAGCGGATGTAGATTCTAAACACTTGGAAGATAAACGCGTTAATATATGGCGTGGAAATACTACAAGAGAATATTTAGATTCTATTGGTTTATCTAAATACAGAGAAGGTGAATGTGGACCGATTTATGGTTATCAATGGAGACATTTTAATGCTACTTATAAAGGTCCTGAAGCTAGTTATACTGGTAGTGGAGTTGACCAATTAAAAGAAGTTATACGTCAAATCCGAGAAAATCCTACAAGTAGAAGAATGATTATGTCTGCTTGGAATCCTTGTCAATTAAAAGATATGTGTTTACCTCCTTGTCATGTGTTGTATCAATTTTATGTAGATGATGGGCATTTATATTGTTCCATGTATCAACGATCAGGTGATATGTTTTTAGGAATACCGTTTAATATAGCCAGTACAAGTTTTTTAACAATTATGATTGCTCATATTACTGGTTTAAAACCAGGAGGTATATTTCATACAATTGGTGATGCTCATATTTATGGAGACCATATTAAACAAGTATATAAACAACTATCTAGACAACCTTATGAATTTCCTAAATGTTTTGTATTAGGTGATGTTAAAAATATTGAAGATTTTACTGTTGAAAACTTTGATATTGTATCTTATAAGTGTCATGGAACCATACGAGCTAAGATGAATGTATAAAACTCAACATACTATAACTTATAAACTCAATATAAAAAATTTGATAACTTGATAAATAAAAATACTTAAATAAAAAAGTGTTAGAATAAGAAAATGCCAAAAGGAAAAATTAAAGTTAAAACTACTAAAGTGGGCACGGTAAAGGAGGGAAAAACCGATGAAAGTATATACACAGGAGATGACGTTAATAGCATTTATAAAAAACTGGAACATAAGCAACATATTTTAGAATTGCCTGATACATATATTGGAAGTGTTGAACACCATACGGATGAATTATATGTTTTAGATGACACTGGTGATACATCTAAAATTATAAAACGTGAGGTGGAATGGGTTCCCGGTCTTGTAAATATCTTTAATGAAATTTTGGTAAATGTCACTGATCAATGGACAAGATTGAATGGTTTGAAAAAGAAAGGTATTAAACGAATGACTAAAATTGATGTATCTATTGATGAAGAGTCTGGATTGATTAGTATCAAAAATAATGGTGATGGTATTGATGCTGAACTTCTCAAAGAACACGGGATGTATCCAGTTGAATTGATCTTTGGTGAATTGTTGACTTCTACTAATTATAATAAAAAGGAGGAAAAGGTTGTTGGTGGTAAAAATGGTTATGGTGCTAAACTTACAAACATTTATTCGACACATTTTACAGTTGTATCTGTTGATAGATTTCGTAAGAAACGTGTCACAGCCACTTATCACAATAATATGAAAAAAGTTGATTGTGTAGTTGATGATTATACATCTGAACCATATACTTGTGTATCATTTATACCAGATTTTGCTCGTTTTAGTTTAACTGGATTAACTAAAGATATTATTGGAATTATGAAAAAACGTGTCTATGATGCTGCTGCTTGGACAGATCACCGTGTGTCAGTATCACTAAATGGCGAAGTTATTCCAGTAAAAATGTTTAATGATTATGTAGGATTATACTTGGGTGATTATCCACGTGTTCACGCTCGTGTCAATACAAGATGGGAAATTATCATTACTAATAGTAAAGATGATCATTTTGAACAGGTTTCATTTGTAAATGGTATTAATACTATTCGTGGTGGTAAACATGTTGATCATGTAGTTGAACAATTGAAGCGAGGGTTAACTGAAATTATACAAAAACGTAGTAAAATTGCTATTAGAAAGGGTTGTATTAAAGATCAGTTGATGGTATTTGTAAAAGCTCAAATTGTAAATCCATCTTTTGACAGTCAAACAAAGGAAACATTGACCACACATTTTAGAAAGTTTGGTAGTCGTTGTGAGATTACAAAGACATTTATTGAAAACTTGGTCAAAGAAACTCCGATTATAGATAGAATTATTAGTCTGATGGAATATAAGGGGAGCAAGTCATTAAATAAGACTGATGGTTCTAAACGTTCGAGAATTAAAGTTCCTAAATTAGATGATGCTAATTGGGCTGGTGGCACTAAATCCAAACGCTGTACTCTTATCTTAACAGAGGGAGATTCAGCAAAGACAATGGCGATTGCTGGATTGAGTGTAGTTGGACGTGATGCCTATGGAGTATTTCCTCTTCGTGGTAAGATTCTTAATGTTCGTGATGCGAATGTTGATAAAATTGGTAAGAACAAGGAAATTACGGCATTAAAGCAAATTTTGGGATTAAAGAGTAATGCTAAATATGATATGAACACTGTTCCGTGGCCTCTTAGATATGGTAAAATAATGATCATGACAGATCAAGATACAGATGGTTCTCATATTAAAGGATTGTTATTTAACATTTTCCATAATATGTGGCCTTCACTCTTACGTGAAGATTTCTTAACATCTATGTTAACACCTGTTGTAAAGGTAAGTAAAGGAAAAACCACTGTTCCATTTTATAATTTAACTCATTATCAAGATTGGAAGAAGGCGAATAAGGATGGTAAAGGGTGGAATATTAAATATTATAAGGGATTGGGCACTAGCACTTCAAAAGAGGCGAAGGAATATTTTCGTGATTTGAAGGTTGTGAAATATTCAGTTGAAGATGATAGTTGTGATGACTCAATTGATTTGGCTTTCAACAAAAAGAGAGCTGATGATAGGAAGGAATGGCTTCAAAAATATGATTGTGATAGTGTATTAAACCCTGATAGTTTGGATGTTAGTTATAAGGAGTTTATCCATAAGGAATTGATTCATTTTTCAAATGAAGATTTGCGTAGATCAGTTCCAAGTATTTGCGATGGATTGAAACCATCACAGAGAAAAATTCTATATTCAGCTTTTAAACGAAATCTAAAAAAAGAAATTAAAGTTGCGCAGTTGTCTGGATATGTTTCAGAACATTCTGCTTATCATCACGGTGAAGTTAGTTTACAAATGGCTATTGTTGGATTAGCGCAAGATTTTGTGGGTTCAAATAATGTAAACCTATTTCTACCCAATGGACAGTTTGGAAGTAGATTATTGGGAGGAAAAGATTCGGCTTCTCCGAGGTATATCTGTACTGTATTATCACCGATTACATTCACACTATTTCCAACGAGTGATTTACCATTATTGGATTACTTGAATGATGATGGATTTTCAATTGAACCTAATTATTATGTTCCTATTTTACCAACTGCTTTGATTAATGGTTGTCAAGGTATTGGAACTGGTTATAGCACAAGTATTCCTAATTATGATCCGATGGAAATTATGGACATGATTAAACTTCGTATGTCTGGAAAAAGTATTGATCATGTTGAAATTAAGCCCAAATACAGGGGTTTCAAGGGTAAAGTTATTCAAAAAGAGAAACGTAATGGTGAAAAGTTAAATTCTTATAATACCAAGGGAATTTACAAGACGCCTACCATTTCAACAATTGAAATTACAGAACTTCCAATTGGAACTTGGACTGAAGACTATAAAGAATTTTTAGATACTATTACGATTGATACGAAGAAACTTAAAGGACAGAAGGTTACCATTAAAAGTAAACAATTTATTAAATCGTATATCAATCATAGCACAGAAACGGATGTGAGATTCATTCTAAAATTGTCTCCATCTATTTTGAATAAGATGAAAAATGCTGCTGACCCTGAACCAAATGTAAGTTATATTGAGAAACGTTTACGTCTAGTATCAAGTGCTAATTGTACAAATATGCATTTATATAATTCAACTGATCAAATTCAAAAATATGATTCAATATCAGAAATTATAAATGAATTTTATGATGTTCGTTTAGATTTGTATGAAAAGAGGAAAGCCCATATTGAGGATTTTTTACAGAAAGAATTAGATATTATTGAAGCTAGGGTTAAATTTATCAAAGATTACATTTCAGATACAATTATAATTAAGAATGTCCCAGTAAAAGAGTTGTGTAAACGCATGGTTGAATTAAATTATCCTAAATTTGATTTGTCTCATAATAAGGGTGAACCAATGTATTCTCCAAGTTATGATTATCTATTAAGAATGCAGTTGTATACACTTACACGAGAACGTATTGACGAATTATTAAAACAGTGTAAAAATAAACAAATGGAGTTGGCTACAATTAAGGGAAAAACTCCTCAGGATCTATGGATTGATGATCTTGATGAATTTGTTAAAGTATATAAAAAATTATACGCTAAACCAAAAACTATTAAAGTAAAAGAAACAGTCACAAAAACAAAACGTAAACGTAAAGTAAAAGTAAAAGCACCTACAGTTAAAATGGTTTAATAAATCTATATTTCTTTGATATTACTATTATATTTTTTTAGTTCCTTTTCAAGAAGGTCTTGTAAATATGCTGTTTCTTGAGTTAATTCATCTATTTCGTCTATTTGACGTTTTAAATCATTAACGATTAAAGGAATGAATTGGACGTAATCTAATGAATAATTACCTTCATTATCTATGTGAACAATATTTGGATAATGATCCGCTATTTCTTGGGCAATAAATCCAAAATGAATAGAACCATCGGGATTAGATTTCCAATTATATTGTACAGGATCTAATTTATGAATTATGTCTGATTCTGGATATTTTATATTTTCAATTTTCATTTTCAGACGTTTATCTGAATAACTTTGATATGTTTCTGCTGTTATACCACCAGACACTTGAGCATCTACAGTTTCAAGAGGATATTCCGGAGCAGAAGTCGCTGTTCCAACACCAACATTTCCATTATTTAATACAGTTAAAGCCAATACGTCATCTTTAGTTTTAAAGTTTAGTTTAGCATCTTCGTGGAAATGAACGTATGCTCTACATGCTGAATTGTACATATGACGTAAGTTATTTTTACGAATAATTATTTTAGTAGGGAC